>Ga0183260_10000125_pt1 | contig 55694 bp, 58 predicted proteins | sample AntDrymUQ4972206_2_FD_129768 | JGI IMG/M metagenome (GOLD analysis project Ga0183260, IMG submission 129768) | Polar desert sand microbial communities from Dry Valleys, Antarctica - metaG UQ497 (22.06) (version 2) (version 2) | ecosystem: Environmental > Terrestrial > Soil > Desert | place...
AGATCGAGGACACCGATTCGGACTTCGATCGCGAGAAGCTCCAAGAGCGCCTGGCCAAGCTCTCGGGCGGCGTCGCGGTCGTGAAGGTCGGCGCGGCGACCGAGACCGAGATGAAGGAGAAGAAGCACCGCGTCGAGGACGCGCTGCAGGCGACCCGCGCGGCCCTCGAAGAGGGCATCGTGACCGGGGGCGGCGTAGCGCTGCTCGAGGCCACCCAGGCGGTCACGCCCGACTCGCTGGACATCGACGACGAACGCACGGGCGCACGGATCGTCCTGCGCGCGCTGGAGGAGCCGCTCCGCCAGATCGCCCACAACTCGGGCCTCGAGGGCTCGGTCGTGGTCAACGACGTCCGCAAGGCCCAGAAGGGTCACGGGCTCGACGCCGCGACGGGCGAGATCGTCGACCTCACCGCGGCCGGGGTCATCGACCCGGCGATGGTGACCCGCTCGGCGCTCCAGAACGCCGCGTCGATCGCAAAGAACATCCTCACCACCGAGGCGATCGTCGCCGAGATCCCCGACAAGGACGGCGGGGGCGGCGGGGGCGGCGGCATGCCTGACATGGGCGGGATGATGTAAGCAGCGCGTCTCGCGCTTCGCCGTTCGCATTCGAGGGCCCGGCCGGTGTGCCGGGCCCTCGTGCGTCGTGGGCCTAGGTTGCGGGATGAACGGCGGGCGACGAGGGGAAGGGAGGAGGAGGGTGGTCGGGCCCGAGCCTCTTGCGTCGTTCGGCGCGCAGTTGGTTGACGAACTGCGCAGAGTTTGTCGCGCCTCGCCGCAGATCGGGCCTTGTGGCCCGTTTGGGCGCTAGGAAGTGGGTCCTCCGACCTTCTGCGCCGGCTCAACCGCGGTAGGCGCGGTCGAGCCGGCGCAGAACGCCACGGGCCCCCTCTCTCCCTTCCTTCGTTGCCCAGGAACCACACAAGCGTCCGCGCCCTCATGGCGTCGCAGCACGGGCTGGTGACCTTCGCTCAGGCTCGCGCCGCCGGTATGAGCGCAGATCAGATGCAGCGACGCGTAGCCACCGGCGCGTGGGAACGGGTCCACGTCGGCGTGTATCGCAGCGCCGAGCACCCGCCGACCTGGGAGAGCCGTCTCCTCGCCGCCACGCTCGCCCTGGGCCCGGGCGCCGCGGCATCGCACCGCGCAGCCGTCGGGGTGTGGGGGCTGCACGGATTCCGAGCCCTAACCGTCGAGGTGAGCCGGCCCGCCTCCGGTGAGGTCGCCTACCCGAGCGTCGTGGTCCACCGCGCTCCCGACCTCAGACCCGCGCACGTATGCCTCAAGCGTGGCGTTCCGGTAACGCGCCCCGCCCGAACGCTCGTCGACCTCGGAGCCGTCGCTTCCTCCTCTTTCGTCGCCGGCTGCATGGAGGAGTGGCTCGCCGACCGAGTCGTCACCATCGACGCCCTCCAAGCCGCACTCGCCGAGCACACCGGCAAAGGCCGCCGCGGCGTCGGCGTGCTGCGCCGCCTGCTCGAGACCCGTGTCCTCGGCGACCTCCGAGCCGACAGCGGCGTCGAGGCCCTGCTCGCGCAGGTGCTCGCGCGTCACGGCGTCCCCGTTCCGGAGCTCCACCACGAAGTGCGCGTCGGCCGCGCCGTGGTGGCCGAGCTCGACTACGCCTACCCCAACGCTCGCGTCGCGCTCGAAGTCGACGGCTACGGCGTCCACCTGCGCTCGCGCGAAACCTTCGAGAACGACCGCGACCGACAGAACGAGCTCGAGATCGCCGGCTGGCGCGTGCTGCGCTTCACCAGCCCCGCCCTCAAGCACGAGCCGGCCCGCGTCGCCGGCCAAGTGGCCCGCATGCTCGACACCGCTCGCGTCGCCTGATCCCGCTCTGCGAACGCAGCCGGCAAGGCCACCTTCCGCGCAGCACGACGCCCTTGCGACTGCAGCAGCAGCGCAGATTTCGCCCGCTGTCGTCGCCGTTTGAATACGATCGGTCGCAGGTAGGCGGCGCGGGGCGTGCCGTCCGCCTCCATGGGGCGCCCGTTGGGAACGGCAGCGGGCGCCCCGCCTGTATGAAGGGTCATGCGCCCGCCTGGGCGCGCGGACGCGGGGCCGGGATCGAGAACCGCTCAGGGGGTGGAGCGCGGGGCGTGGCCCACGTACTTCGCCGTCGGGCGGATGAGCTTGGACTCGCGCTTCTGCTCGAGGATGTGAGCAGACCATCCGGCGACGCGGGCGCAGGAGAAGATCGGCGTGAAGAGCTCGGGCGGGACGTCGGCGTAGTCGAGGATCACCGCGCTCCAGAACTCCACGTTGGTGGCGAGCACGCGGTTGGGGTGGCGGGCCTCGAGCTCGGCGAGCGCCGCGCGCTCGAGCGCCTCGGCGACCTCGAGGCGGACCGCCCCGAGCTGCGCCGCGGTGCGCCGCAGGACGCGCGCGCGGGGATCCTCCGCGCGGTAGATGCGGTGGCCAAAGCCCATCAACCGCTGCCCCTGGTCAAGGGCCCGCTTGACGTAGGCCTCGGCGTCGCCCGAGCGCTCGACAGCCTCGAGCATCCTGAGCACGCGCGAAGGCGCGCCGCCGTGCAGCGGTCCCGAGAGGGCGCCGACCGCCGCCGAGAGCGCCGCCGCGACGTCGGCGCCCGTGGAGGCGACGACGCGGGCGGTGAACGTCGACGCATTCATCCCGTGCTCGGCCGCCGCGATCCAGTAGGCGTCGATTGCCTTGACGTGGTCGGGATCGGCCTCGCCGCGCCAGCGGATGAGGAACCGCTCGGAAATCGAGGTCGCCTTGTCGACCTCGGCCTGCGACACCGGCGGATGGCCGATCCCGCGGGCCGACTGAGCCACGAAGGAGAGGGCCATGACCGAGGTGCGCGCGAGGTCGTCGTGTGCCTGCTCGTCGCTGACGTCGATGAGCTGCCCGAGGCCCCACTCCGGGCCGAGCATGGCGAGCGCCGACTGGAGATCGACGCGCGGGTCCCCCGTCCTGACCCTCAGGGGATAGGGCGCGGCGGGTGGCAGGCCAGGCTCGTAGGCGTCGTCGACGAGAAGGCCCCAGACCTTCTCGTAGGGCACCCGACCCACGAGGTCCTCGATGTCCACGCCGCGGTAGCGCAGAGCGCCCCCCGCCCGGTCGGGCTCGGCGATCTCGGTCGCGAAGGCGACGACGCCCTCGAGGCCCGACTGAACCTCGGGATCCTGGGCAGCGGCGGACTTCGCGGTGGGGGTCGCAGTCATGCGGTGGTTCTCCTCAGGAGGACGTGACGGGAAGCGTTGCAGGTCGCGCCCCCAGCCGAGCACGCCGAGCGTCGCGGCGGCCCTTCTCCTCATCGCGCAGCGGGGCAAGGACAGCGAGGCCGGCGAGCGGGCAGAGGGTGAGCAGCGCGAAGGCCGCCTGCCAGGAGGTTGCCGCCACGAGCGTCGCGAAGGCGAGGGGCACGACGACTCCAGCCGCGGTGAGCAGGGTGTTCTGGAGGCTCATCGCCGTGCCGGCTCGCGCGCGCCCCGACATCTCAGCCGCTGCAGTGAACGACAGGCCGTTCCAGCTCGAGACGAGGACCCCCGCGGCGATCAGGGCGGGGACGAGCACGACGCTCGGCGCGCTGATGGCCAGCGACGCGGCCCCGAGGAGCACCACCCCCGCGGCGCCTAGGCGGCGCATCGGGGCAACCCGCAGCTCCGTGCGATCCGACCAGCGGCCGGCCGCCACGCGCGCGACGCCGCCGCCGAGGTGGATCGCGGCCAGCACGCACGCCGCGGACGCGGGCGACCAGCCGCGCGCGTCGTGGAGGAACAGGACGACGAAGCCGAGCAGGCCGCTCTGGGCGCACACGAGCAGGGCACAGCCGGCCCCCAGGCGCCAGATGCGCGCGTCGCGCGTCGGCGGCGGAGCGTCGAGCACGGGGCGGGAGGCGCTCGCCGGCGGCGGCTCGCGCATCCAGCGCGCGGCGGCGAGCGCCGCGGCGGCACTTGCCCCCGCCACGGCGAGCAGCGCGGCGCGCAGGCCGCCGGCCGCCGCAAGCACGGGCAGAGTGAGCGCCGCGATCCCGCCGCCCAGCGGGACGGCCATCTGGCGCACGCCGAGGGCAAAGCCGCGCTCCCGGCGGGCGAACCAGCCCATGACGGCTCGACCGCTCGCTCCCGTCGCGCTGGCGCCGAGCATGCCCGCCGCCACCAGGGCGGCCAGGACGCTCGGGTAGCCGGGCGCGAAGGCGGCGGCGACAAGGGCGGCCGCAGTGCCGGTCAGCCCCCCGGCGAGCACCGGCCGCTCGCCGACCCGGTCGGCCAGCGCGCCCCATGCGAGCAGGGTCAGGAGGATCCCGAAGCTCACGCTCGCCAGCGCCATGCCGACCTGGGGAAGGCTGAGGCCGAGCTCCCCCCTGAAGGCAGGCGCGAGCGAGGGCATGCCCTGGCGCAGGGCCGAGAGCGCCGCCTGGGCGGCGGTGCCGACGGCGAGGATCGTCCAGCGATAATGCATCTCCAAGCAAATCTAGAAGGCCGCCCGAGGGGCCTCACGCGCCACGGCGGCGCTGGCTCCCGGCAGAGCGAGCAGCGCGGCGCGCAGGCCGCCGAAGGGCCTCTCGCGCCGGAAGACCCCGCCTGGCCGATCGTCCCCCGCCGGCCGCCCGAGAGGATCCACGTGCCCGACGCCGACCTGCTGTTCCGCCCCGCTCACGAGCTCGCCGCCCTGGTCCACGACGGTGAGATGAGCGCGCGTGAGCTCGTGACCGCCTCGCTGAAGCGCATCGAGGCGCTGGACGAGCAGGTGGGCGCGTTCGTGGACGTCGACGGCGAGCGGGCGCTGGCGGCGGCGGACGCGATCGGCCCCGGCGACGCCCGGCCCTTCGCGGGCGTGCCGATCGCCGTCAAGAACAACAGACCGGTCAAGGGGCTGCGCCTCACGTTCTGCGCCGACCTGCTCGGCGACCACGTCGCCGGTCACGACGCCCACGTAGTGCGGCGCCTGCGCGATGCCGGCTTCATCATCGTCGGCACGACCAAGCTGCCGGAGTTCGGGATCCTCCCGGTGTCAGAGCCCAGCCGCTTCGGGCCCACGCGCAACCCGTGGGATCTCGAGCGTACGCCCGGCGGATCCTCCGGCGGCTCGGCGGCGGCCGTCGCGGCCGGGATGGTGCCGATCGCCCACGGCAACGACGGCGGCGGGTCGACGCGGATTCCGGCGGCGTGCTGCGGCCTCGTGGGACTCAAGCCGGCCCGCGGCCGCATCTCCCACGGTCCCGACCTCGGCGACTCGCTGCTGGGCGTCGACGGAGCGCTCACCCGCACGGTGAGCGAGACGGCCGCCCTCCTCGACCTCCTCTCGGGCTACGAGACCGGCGACGCGACGTGGGCGCCCCCGCCGGAGCAGCCGTTCGCCGACGCCGCGGCCGGAGACCCCGGCCGGCTTCGCGTCGCGCTCACTCTTGCCCCGCCGCTCGTCGAGGTGCCCATCGACCCCGTGTGCGAGGCGGCCGCTCGCGACGCCGCCTCGCTGCTGGAGGACCTCGGCCACGACGTCTTCGAGGCGACGCCGCCCTGGGCGGTGCCCGGCATGCTCGAGACCTTCAGCGCGGTGTTCGGGCCCCTGGTCTCGCTGGCCGTCGGCTTCGGGGCGTTGCTGGCCGGGCGCGAGCCCACCCCCGACGACATGGAGCCGCTCTCCTGGTACCTCTTCAAGCGCGCGCGGGAGGCGAGCTCGCTCGACTACGTGGCAGCGGTGATCGCGCTCCAGGGGCTGGCGCGCGGGATCGTCGGGTTCTTCGACGACGTCGACGTCGTCCTCACCCCCTCGCTCGCCCAGCGCCCCGTGCGGATCGGAGAGATCGACGCGAGCGCGCCCGACCCCGCGGCGACCTTCCGGCGATCGGGCGAGTTCACGCCCTTCACGGCGATCGCCAACGTCACCGGCCAGCCGGCCATCTCGCTCCCGCTCTCCCACGGGAAGGACGGGCTCCCCAACGGGATCCATCTCATCGGCCGGCCCACGGACGAGGCGACCCTCCTCTCCCTGGCCGCCCAGCTCGAGGCCGCCAGTCCGTGGGCCGACCGCCGGCCGCCGATCGCCGCGGGAGCGCCAGGGTGAGGCTCAGCCGGCTCCCAGAACCGCCGCCATGGGGGTGGGCACGACGCCCAGTCGCTCGGCGTCGGAGGTCCCCTGGCGCGCGGTCATCGCGATGTCGAGGAGCTCAACCTCGTCGGCCGTCGCGAAGACGGCCGGGCCGGCGAGGACCTCGAGGGCGCGTAAGCCGCGTCGCATGATCGCCTGCGGGATGTGCACGAGGGCACGGCGCCGCCCGAAGGAGCGCAGGGCAAGGCGGACGATCGTCTCGTGCGACAGGGTGTCGGGCCCTGCCAGCTCGTAGCGGGTCCTTTCCTCCTCGTCGCGGCCGTCGAGCACGGCCATGACGCAGTCGGCCACGTCGTCGGCCCAGATCGGCTGGAAGAGCGCCTCGCCGGAGCCGGGTACGGGCATGGCCGGCAACAGCAGGGCAAGCCGCTCGAGAATCCGGAGGTACGGGTCGCCCGGGGCGTAGACGATCGAGGGGGCGAAGATCGTGTGGCGCAACCCGGACTCGGCGACGGCCCGCTCGGCCAGCGCCTTGGCGCGAAAGAAGCGAGAAGGGCTGAACGTCGTCGCGTTCATCGCCGAGAAGAAGACGAAGCGCTGGACCCCGGCTCGCTCGGCCGCCTGGACCATGCGCCACGTGGCCACGCCGTTGAGCTCCTCGATCGACCCGCTCGGCTGGTCGCGCATGGACGCGGCGAGGTGAACGACGGTGTCCACCCCGCGCAGCGCGTGCCTGAAGGAGGGGGGGTCGGCGAGGTTGCCCAGCGCGATCTGGACCCGGACGCGCTCGGAGCCCAGCCGGCGGGGATCGCGCACCAGGCAACGGGCGGGAATCCCCCTGACGGTCAGGCGCCGCAGCAGCGCCGAGCCGACCGTCCCGGTCGCGCCCGTGAGCAGGAGCATGTCCGGACCCTACCCGCCGGTCGCGCGGCGCCGGGCGGAGCAGAGCGGCCGGCGGCTCCGCGGCGCCAAGGCGGAACGACGCGGCCGGCGGCTTCGCGCCAGGCAGGACGGCCCCCGCAGCACAAGCCATAGAATGCGCTCCTCCCTCCGACTCGCCTCTCCAAGGAGGACCCTCTATGGCCTACGTGATCGCCGAACCCTGCATCGGAACCAAGGACAACTCCTGCGTCGAGGTCTGCCCCGTGGACTGCATCCACCCGACGCCCGACGAGCCCGACTACGACAAAGTCGAGATGCTCTACATCGATCCCGAGGAGTGCATCGACTGCGACGCCTGCGTCGAGGCATGCCCGGTCGACGCGTGCTTCGCCGAGGACCAGCTTCCGCAGGAGTGGACGAAGTACGTCCAGGTCAACTCGGAGTACTACGCCAACTCCTAGCGGGCACGCCGTTTCGAGGCGGGCGGCGGGCCGAGCCACTGGATCCCGGACGCCCGGACGCTCGCCCTGGCTGCCTGGCGGAACGCCCGCCTGATCACCCCCCGCCGCGCAGCGCGGGCAGGACCTCATCGCGGTAGGTCTCGATCGCCGCGCCCGGGTCGGCGCCGGACGCGTTCTGCAGGACCATGATCGTCGCACCGAGCTTCTCGAGCTCGTGAATGCGCTCGGTGTGCTCTGCGGGGTCGGTGGCAATGATGAAGGCCTCGCGGAAGTCGTCGTCGGAGATCGTGGCCTGCGCGTGCTCGTACATGCGCTGGGGCTCGTACCAGTCGTCGGTGAAGTACTCCGGCACCTGGGCGGACTTCCACACGCGAGCACCCTCGAAGGCCGCTTCGTCGTCCGCCGCCCACGAGAACCCGGCCTGGAGCAGAATTTCCCCGGGCTCCTTGCCGGCATCCTCCGCGGCGGAGCGGTAGGCGTCGATGATCTCGGGGCCCTGCTCGGGGTCGGCGAGGGTCCACAGCCCGTCCCCCCAGCGCCCGGCGACAGCGGCGGCCTGCGGCCCGAAGGCCGAGACGTAGATGGGCGGCCGCCGCTCGGGCCGGGTATGGAGGATCGCCTGCTTGGTCGAGAAGAAGCGGCCCTGATGGTCAACGCGCTCGCCGTCGTAGAGGCGGTGGATGAGCTCGAGCGCCTCCTCCATGCGAGCGATCTGCTTGCCCACCGACGGCCAGTCCTCACCGAGGGGGGACTCGTTGAGCGACTCCCCGGACCCGAAGCCCAGATAGGGCCGGCCCGGGAACATCGTCTCGAGCGTCGCCCACGCCTGGGCGATGAGCACCGGATGGAAGCGAGGCCCGGGCGGCGTGACGCCGGTGCCGAAGGGCACCTTCTCGGTCGCCTGGCCGACCGCCCCGAGCCATGGCCACGCGTGCCCGGACTCGCCGGGCTCCCACCACGGCTGGAGGTGGTCGCTGCAGCCGATGCCGTCAAAGCCGGCCGCCTCCGCGGCGATGGCCTGGCGCAGCAGCGCGTCGGGCGGGAACTGCTCGTGGGAGCAGAAGTGGAAGTAGCGGGGCATGACCGGGCCCCTACCCTGTGGGAGCGAGCTCTACGCCATCGGAAGCGACGCGCCGACCGGCCTTGGCGCGGCGGCGGGCTGCGGTGGGGCCTCTACGACGGGCAGCTCAAACGGGAAGAGCGCGATGACTCCGCGCGCAGCCTGGCGGATCGCCTGCGCGGCAGGGTCGTCGGGGTCTGTGAGGACGAGCGGCGTGCCGGCGTCGGACTGCTCGCGCAGCGGCATGGTCAGCGGCACTTTGGCGAGCATGGGTACGTCGAGCTCGTCGGCGAGCGCCTGGCCCCCGCCCTCGCCGAAGATCGGGTAGCGCTCTTCGGTCGGCGTCACGAAACCCGACATGTTCTCGACGACGCCTCCGATCTCGAGCGAGACCTTCGTCGCCATCTCGGCGGAGCGGCGCGCGACCCTCTGGGCCGCCGGCTGGGGCGTTGTGACGATGAGGAACTTGGCCTGGGGAAGGAGCTGGGCGAGGGTCATCGACACGTCGCCGGTGCCCGGTGGCAGGTCGACGAGCAGGTAGTCGAGCTCGCCCCACTCGACGTCCTCGAGGAATTGCGTGAGCGCCTTGTGGAGCATCGGCCCGCGCCAGACGACCGCGGCGTCCTCCTCGAGGAAGAAGCCGATCGACATCACGCCGATTCCGTGCGCGTCGAGGGGAATGATCTTGCGCTCGCGTGAGACCTTCGGCCGCTCGGCGCCGACCCCGAGCATCCGCGGGATCGAGTAGCCCCAGACGTCGGCGTCGAGCACGCCGACGCGCTTGCCGTCGGCGGCGAGCGCGGCGGCGAGGTTGACGGTGAGGGTCGACTTGCCGACTCCGCCCTTGCCCGAGCCGACGCACAGGACGTTTCGCACCTGCGCGAGCGCGCCCTTAGGAAGAGTGGCGCGGCCGAGCTTCTGCTGGAGGGCGGCCTTCTGGCTGTCGTCGAGGACGTCGAAGTCGACGTTGACTCCGGTGACGCCCTCCAGCCCTCGCAGCGCTTGGGCGACCCCGGTCTCGAAGTGGTTGCGGATGGGGCACCCGGCCGTCGTCAGCGACACCGTCACGTCGATGACACCGGTGGGGTGGACGACGATCGAGCGGACCATGTCGAGCTCGACGATGTTGCGGTGAAGCTCGGGGTCGATGACCGCTTCGAGCGCCTTGCGAATCTCGGGTTCTGTCGCCATCGGGCTCACTATAGGCATACGGTCGAGGAGTGCGCAAAGACCGACGGGACGCCCCTGAGGGCGCCCCGTCGGTTGAGGGAGGAGAGATGCTGCTTTCTGCCGGCGAGGTATGAGGCCGGCAGATTTCCCGCGCCGCCGCTCTCCGTCGGCGGGCGGGGGAAGGGGAGGCGCCGCTCAGGCGACCTGCGCGGTGCGGTCCTGAGCGGTGGCGAACGCCTTCTCGGCGGCGGTGAGGCCGGTCTGGACGACGTTGCCGACGACAGCGGAGCTCTGGTCGACGCGGGCGACGACGTCCTTGGCCTGGCGCTCGACGTCCTTGCGGGCGCTGCGGACCTCGCGCTCGACCGTTGTGCGGTTGCGCTTGACGACGCGCTCCGCGCGGTTGCGCCGCTGACGAAGCTCGCGCTCGACCCGCGTGCGGGTCTTCTTGACCTCGCGCCCGAGCTGGTTGCGCGCGGTCGTGCCGCGACGCTCGAACTTGCGGATCTCGCGACGGGCGGTCGTCGGCGACGAGTAGACGTCGACGAGCTCGGTGACGCGGTCGAACGCGGTCAGCGCGGCGCCGACCGGAATGAGGACCGCCTTCTCGGCGGTGTCACGGACCTGCTCGGGGGCGGTGCGCTGGACCTGCCCGACCTTGCGCTCGGTCTTGCGGGTCGTGCGCTGAGCGCTGCGGACGGTCTTGGGGGTCGACGCGCTGTTGCGTGCGCGGGTTCCGGCCGCCTTCTTCGCCGTGGTGCTGCGGCGGGTCGAGGCCGCCTTGCTGCGCGCGGAGCGCTGTGTGCCTGAGTTAGTGGTGGTAGCCATTGAGTCTCTCTCCTTGCTGCCAGAGCGGCAGCGGCATTGGGTATCAAGAATTAGAACTAAGTGATGCTATTAGAACTAAGGTAGTTCGAGTGTACCCACCGAACACATGTTTGTAAACCCCGGCCCGGAGATTGTTACGCGCCACCGCCGGTCAAAGAGCAATTCGGCTCTACAGCCCCCGCTGGGGCCTTCAAGCTCGTGACATATGGAACGCGCGTTCGTCCGCGCGTCCGCGGTGGGGCTACGCCGCCGCGCTGGGCGCGGTCCGCGCGAGCCAGGCCCCGGGATTCTCGAGCTCCTCGAGGCTCGGGAGCGAGGCGGGCGACTCCCACACGCGGTGCAGCGCTGCGACCCCCGCGCGTTGGACCACGGCGTCGCAGAAGCGCTTGCCGACCACGTACTGGCGCATCTTGAGGTCGAGGCCGATGAGGCGGGCGACGAGCCGAGCGATCGCCGAGCGGCTCTCGCGGCGGCGGTCCATCGCGGCCCGCAGGTGCGGGAGGCTGGGCAGGACCTCGGCCCCGACCGCGTCCATGACGTGCTCCGCATGGCCCTCGACGACCGCCATGGTCGCCTGCATGCGGTCGATGATCGCCTTCTGCTGCGGGCCGGCGACGAAGCCGATCACGTCGCCGTCGCGGACGGCGTCGACCAGGCCGCGCAAGTCGTCGCGGCTGGGCAGGCGCGCGAGGCGCGAGGGGTCGATCGACACGGTGAGGCCGTCCGTGAGCTCGCGAACCATGCTCGCGAGGTGCTCGCGCAGCCACGGCACGCCGCCGAACTGCAGGGCATGGGTGACCTCGTGCAGCGCGACCCAGCGGATCAGGTCGTCGCGCTCGGCCTCCAGGGCATCGACCGCGTCCCCGAGGTTCGGCTCGACGAAGAGCAGGCGCGGCTGGGCGTCGGGGTCGATGAGCACGACCTCGTACTGGCCCAGGACCCGCCCGGCGAGGAAGCCGACGATCACCCCCACCTCGGCGGTCAGGAGCATTCCTCCGGCGAGCTGGACTGGGAGGCGGGCCGAACCGAGGCTTGCGCCGAGTCGCTCGGTCACCGGATCGAGCAGCCGCGCCATCCCGTCGAGGTTCGCCCGAATCCATTCGGGGCGATCGACGGCCTCGGCCACGGGAAGCGGCGCGGTGGCGCTCAGGCCGGTGTAGCCGGAGACCAGCCGCTCGCTCTCGGCCGCGGCCTCGCGCAGCTGCGGGCCCAGCGCCCGGTGCTCCACATCCTGGCCGCCCCCGGAGCGCGTGGCGCCCGGAAGGTTTGACACCAGCTCGGCGAGCTGCGCGGCGCGGCCCCAGTCGATCATCGCGCCGTCCATGATGACAAGGGGGTCGCGCGGACCCGCGGCTGCCGCCGTCGCGCCGGCCCTCCGGGCGGCCGGACGCGGGACCGTTCGGGCCTCCCCGTGCGCCTCACTTCCCCATCGCCAGCGCCGCGAGCTCGCCCAGCGAGCTCGCCGTCCGCGCGGCGGCCACCGGCGAGTGAGGCGCGGCGTCGAGCGGCGCCGACAGCGGCGGATCGAACTCCGGGAAGGCGACGTGGCCACCCCCCTCGCGCACTATCAACTGGCCGGCGGCCGCGTCCACCGCGCGGGTTCGCGACAAGGTGACCATCCCGTCGAAGCGCGCCGCGGCCACGCTGCACAGCGTGATGGCGATGGAGCCCACCGAGCGCAGACGGTGGGTGAGCGGGCCGAAGTCCTCGATCGTCGCAGCGAGACGGCGAGGATCGGCCGACTCGATCCCCACGACTTCGAGTCGACCGTCCTCCCACCGGCGCTCCCCGGCGTCGTGCGCCAGCAACCTGCCGTCGAGGCGCGCGCCCTCGCCGCGGCTCGCCGTCCATTCCTCCTTTGCCCCGAAGTCGTAGACGAAGCCGAAGGCGACGTCGGCCATCGTCTCCCCGTCGGCTACCGCGATCGAAATCGAGTGGCCGGGGATCCCCCGCTTCGCGTTGAGCGACCCGTCGATCGGGTCGATCACCACCCGTACTTCCGGGTCGCCGTAGTCGACCTCGCCGCGCTCCTCGCTCATGGCGACGAAACGATGGCCCTCGCCGTGCAGCGCGTCGAGCTGCTCGAAGACGAGGTCCTCGGCGGCGCTGTCGATCAACAGCGTGCGGTCACCGCCCTCGCCCAGAGTGCCCGTCTCCTCCGCGCGCTCCTCGATGGTCGGCCGCGCCTCGAGCACCTCGCGCAGCGCCTGCGCCGCCCGCCGTGACGCGCCCAGCCAGTCGGCCCGCAGGGCGGGAGGAGGGGATGCCATTCGCTCATATCCTAGAGCCGGTGGTGCCCCTGACCGACGAGCAGCGCGCTGCCGTCACCCATAGCGGTGGCCCGCTCCTCCTCGTCGGCGGCGCGGGCACGGGTAAGACGCACGCGCTCGCCGCCCGATTGAAATGGCTGGTGGAGCAGGGCCTCGAGCCCGAGCGGATCCTTCTGCTCGCCCACTCGCCTGCAACCGCCGACACGCTGCGGCGGCGCATCGAGGAGACGCTCGCCGACCCCTACGAGGAGCTCGCCGTCCACACCGCGCAGAGCTTCTGCACCCGGCTGCTGCGCGACGAGGCGCTCGAGGCGGGCCTCGATCCGTTCACGGTTCCCGTCACGGCGGCGGACCGTCTCGCGATGCTCCTCGAGCGCATCTCGGAGCTCAGGCTTCGCCGCCACGACTTCCGCGGGAGCCCCGCCGGCCTGCTCACGAGCTTCATAGAGCGCATCGACCGGCTCAAGGACGAGCTCGTCGACGCCGATTCCTACGCCCGCTGGGCGCGGGAGCTTCCCTCCGCCCCCGACGACGCCGCCGCGCCCGCTGAGCGCGAGCGCGAGTTCGCCGAGGTCTACCGCGCCCACGATCGCATGCTCGCCGACACGGGCGCGCTGGACGCCGGCGACCTGATCCTCGGCGCGATCGGGCTGCTCGAGGCCAGGCCGGAGGTCGCCGCGCGGACGGCCGGGCGCTTCGCCCACGTGCTCGTCGACGACTACCAGGACCTCGGCCTCGCGGGCCTGACGCTCATCGAGCGCCTCGTGCGCGGGCACGGCGGCCTCACCGCCGCGGCCGACGACGACCAAGGGATCGACCGCTTCCGCGGGGCGGCGCCGGGGAACCTCCGCAGCTTCGAAGGCCGCCATCCCGGCGCGACCGTCGTCACCCTCGAACGCTCGGCGCGCTGCCCGGCGCCGGTCGTGCAGGCTGCCTCCGGAGTGGTCGCCGCCATCGAGGACCGGGTCCCGAAGCGCCTTGCAGGCACGGCCCCCGGCTCCGGCTCGGCTCCCGGGTCGGGCTCGGCCCTCGGCGCGGACACCCCCCCAAGCTTGGGCTCCGCCGACGGAGGGGTCGCCTTCTGGCGGTGCGCGAACGAGCGCGCACAGGCGCAGGCCGTCGCCGCCGACGTCGAGCGCCTGATCAGCCGCGAGGGGGTCGCGCCCGAGTCCGTCGCGGTCCTCGTTCGATCGCTCTCCGGCGAGAGCCAGCCCATCGCGGTTGCCCTCGAGGAACGGGCAGTGCCCCACCGCATCGTCGGTGCGGCGGCCTTTTTCCTGCGGGCCGAGATCCGCGACGTGCTCGCCTGGCTGCGACTGCTCTCCAATCCCGACGACGCCGGGGCGGTGATCCGCGCGCTCGCTCGCCCGCCGATGGAGCTGCGCGCGGTCGACCTCGCGCGCTGCATCCAGATCGCCCGGCGACGCAAGCTCGACATGGTCTCCGCGCTCGTCGCCGCCACCGAGTCCCCGCAGATCCCACCCGAGGCGCGCGAGCGCATCCTCGCCTTCCTCAAGCTCCACCGCGCGGCGTCGGGCTCGCTGGACACGGTGCGCCCCGACCTCTACGTGCACCGGCTCGTCGAGCGCCTCGGCCTGCGCCGCCAGCAGCTCTTCGCCGCCCAGGCCGACGTCGTCGAGCGACTGGTCAACCTCGCCAAGCTCGCCGAGCTCGCCTCCGCCTACGTGACCCGCGCTCCCCAGGCGACGGCACGGGAGTTCGCCCGCTACATCGCGGCCGTCGCCGATGCCGGCCTGCGCGAGGAGGAGGCCTCATCCGACGTGCGGCGCAGCGCGGTCTCGCTGCTGGCCATGGAGGGCGCACGCGGCCTCGAGTTCGACCACGTCTACGTCCTGGGGCTGCACTCTGCTCGCATGCCGGGCGGGCGCCGCCACGCAACCGAGCCGATCGCCGACGCCCTCCTGCACGAGGAGCTCCCCGCCGATACCCGCGCCATCCACCTGGCCGAGATGCGCCGCCTCCTCTACCTCGCGATGACCCGCGCCCGCCGGCGGCTCGTGCTCGCCTACCCGGCCGGCTCCGAGCGCGGGGCACAGCAGCAGCCCTCGCCATTCGCCGAGGACGCGCGCGCGGCGGTGAACGGGAGCTGGGAGGAGCGCGAGGAAGAGCTCTTCGGCCCCGCCGAGACGCTGCACGCCACCTTTCGCGTGCTGCGCGACGAGGTGCTCGAGGGGCTGCCGCGGGTGGGCGGGCGCCTCGGCGAGCTTCGCTTCGACACCGACCTCGACATCGCCCACGCGGTCGTGCGCTACCTGGAGCTGCTCAAGCTGGCGGCGCTCATCGAGCGACCGGCCGGCCAGGGCGTCGACGAGGCGCTGCCCGAGCTCAACGTCCGCATCCTCCAGGCCGCGACCCCCCTCCAGCGCGAGGTCTTCGAGACCTCCTCGCTCGACGAGTACCTGCTCGACGCCGAGCGCGACGAGCGCCGGCGCACGCGGGCGGTGGCCGCGCGGGAGGAGCCCTCGCTCGAGGCCTTCCTGCCCAAGCGCGGAGCCGGCCTCGTGCTCTCGGCCTCTGACATCGAGACCTACCGGATCTGCCCGCTGCGCTACAAGTTCGCGCGCGTCTTCCGGATCCCGACCGAACCCACGCTCAACCAGCGCTTTGGGATCCTCGTCCACCAGGTGCTCGAGCGCTTCCACGCCGCGGGCGGATCGCGCTCGCTCGCCGAGCTGCTGGGCATCCTCGACGCCGGCTGGCGACGCGGCGGGTTCGGGGGCTCCGACGAGGAGGTCCAGTTGCGGGGGAAGGCCGAGGCCTCGCTCACCCGGTACCACGAGCGCATCCAGGGCGAGCCGGCCGAGCCGGTGTGGTTCGAGCGCGCCTTTTCCTTCCGGATGGGACCGCACCTGCTGCGCGGCCGGGTCGACCGCGTCGACCGCCTCCCCGACGGAAGCCACGAGCTCATCGACTACAAGACCGGCCGGCCCAAGTCGGCGGCCCAGCTGCGCGACGACGTCCAGCTCTCGCTCTACGCCGTCGGAGCGCGCGAGGCGTGGCAGCTCGAGGCGGCCCACCAGGCCTACTACTACGTCCTCGACGACGAGAAGGTCGCCGTGCGCCGCGACGAAGCCGACCGCGAGTGGATCGTCGACACCGTGGGAGAGGTCGCCGAGGGCATCCTCTCCCAGGGCTTCGAGCCCACCCCCTCCTACGCGGCCTGCTCGACCTGCGACTTCCGGATCATCTGCCCGGCGGCCGAGCGCTGATCGATCAGGAGTCCCGGCCGCGCTGGCGCAGGAAGCGCTGGAACTCCCTCGCGATCACGTCGCCCGACGGCAGGTCCCTCGGATCGACGTCGTCGTCCTCGGTCTCCGCAGCCTCCTCCAGGCGCTCGACGAACGCCTGGACGTCTGGGTCCGAGCGTACGGCGAGATTGACCTGGCGCTCGTAGTCCACCGAGGCCATCTCCAGCTCCGACGCGTCCACGGAGACACCCACGAGGCCTTCGAGCTTGCGCACGAGCGCCAGCGCCGCCTTTGGATTGGGGGCGGCGGCGATGTAGTGGGGCACTGCGGCCCACAGGCTCGCGCTCGGAATGCCCGAGGTGTCGCACGCCGCGTGCAGGACCCCGGTGATGCCGGTCGGCCCCTCGTAGCTCGAGGTCTGCAGGCCGAGACGCTCGACCAGGCCGTCGTCGGAGGCGAACCCCGTGACGTTCACCGGGCGCGTGTGGGGAACGTCGGCGAGCAGCGCTCCGAGGGTGACGACCAGCTGCACCCCGAGGGCCTCGCCCAGCTCGAGCACGGTGCGGCAGAAGGTCGGCCAGCGCATCGAGGGCTCGGCGCCGGAGACGAGAATCAGGTCGCGCGGCGCCCGAGGCACGCGCGCCTCGAAGACCTCGATCGCGGGCCAGGTGATCTCCCTCGTTCGGCCCTCGGTGAGCTTAATCGTCGGCCGGGTGCTCTGGAAGTCGAAGAACTCCTCGGGATCGATCGTCGCGAAGCGCGTCGCGCCAAGCGCGGACCCGACGAAGGTGAGCGCCGCCGAGGCCGCGTCGGCGGCGTCGTTCCAACCCTGAAAGGCGCACACCATCGCCGGTGAGCGAAGGCCGTCGGGACGGCGGTCCCAAACAAGGGGCTGCATCCGGATCAAAGTACATGATGGTTCAGGGTGGCCCGCCTTCTCGGCGTTTGCCCTCAGAGCTCGAAGTGGATGCTGGCAAGCCGCTCGCTCAGCGCCCACAGGCGGCGCCGACTCTCGGCGTGGTAGGCCCGTGGGTCCGCGCTCGACTCCTCGAGCCCGTCGTAGTAGCGGCCGCTGATGCCGTCGAGCATCGGATCCGCGATCAGCCGCTCGGTCGCCCGCGCGCCTTACTGCACGGTGCTGCGCGCCCGGCCGAAGCTCTCTCGCACCATCGTCGTGTCCATGAGCGAGCGCTCGCGGCCCGCGGCCCGGTGGCCGTCGGCGCCCACCGGAGAAGCTCACGAGCGCCTGCTCGAAGGGGATCTGCGCCTCGAGCGGCAGCCCACACGCGCCCGCGAGCTGAGCGCCGAGGAGGCCGGCCGCGAGCGCGAGGACGACTACCGCGGGCGCGAGAAGGAGATTGGGCCCCAGGCGCCCCGCTCCATGATTACTCACGCGGCTTGCTCGCCAATCGGCGCCCGAGGCGACGGTAGTCTGGTGGTCGCGCGAGGTCACCCCCGGCTGCCACTGCTGCTGCCTCCCGCGGCTAGCCGCCGAAGACCGACTGCCTCCGCAGCTCCCGCGCGACTCGAGCTTGCGGCGGCTCTCCTCGAGATGCCGTTCAGCCTCATCGAGGTGCTGGCTGGACTGCAGCTTATCGAGCGCAGCTCGCATGCTTTCGCGGATCTCTTCCAGCGAGGGGGGCGGGGTGTTCTCGCTTGGGTCAGCCATCGACAATCAATCCCTAACCAAGGTGCAGTTCCTTGCCGCAGGCCGAGGACCACAAGGACGCAGCAAAGATGACGTAGCCCACTCCGGCATCATCACGGCGTCCCGCGCTCTAGCATCGACGCTGGAGCGGCAGGGGTCTGGTGGCCCATCCGGCCTTCAAAGCCGGCAGGCCGTCGTAGCCCGGCGGTTGGAAGGTTCGATTCCTTCGCTGCTCCGCTCGTAGAGCCAAATCTGGCTCTACGAGCCAAAGTAGAACCCGCCTGGACCCGCTGAAACCCGTTGAAACACGGGTCGATCGTCGCGCGATTGTCGCGCGGCGCGCGTTGTCCGCCGGCGAACGGTTTTTAGAGGGGCTCACCCCGGACACCCCGCTACTGCGCCGCGGAAAAACGTTGCGCGTGCAACTACTACTTAGACTCCACGCGCTGCTGCGCATCCGTGAAGCGCGGCTCTACCGCGAATCGCACGGCACGTTCGAGGAGTACTGCAAGGAGCGGTGGGGGATGAGCAGGCCGGCGGCCTACAACATGATCGCCGCGGCGAAGGTGTCTACGATCGTAGACAGTGCCGGGTTGCCGGCCCCGTTGAGCGAGAGGGCCGCTCGGGCCCGCGAGTTGGCCCCTCTCCGCGACGAGCCCGAGCGGATGGCTGAGGCGTGGAACGAAGCCTCAGGGCGCGCTGCCGAGAAGGTCAGGGCGCTCTGTCCGTGGGACCAATTGGTCCCAGCGAAGCCGTGCGGATGTTGCCAATTGGCAACGCTCCCGCCAACGAGCGTCCGACGCGTCTGCTAGAGCCAGCCGAGTAGCCGGGTGGGCTCCGGCTGATTCTCGAGGCGATCGAGGGCCATGCACATCGCGACGACCGCGTCGATATTGTCGCCGCGGCGGGCCTTGTCGATGCGCCACCCTCGCCGGGAATGGCGAGCGATCGCTTGGCCGGCGTGGCGGGCCAGCTCGTCGTCGTGGGGGACGGTTAGGCGCCGGTCGACGATCGCGCGGTACAGACGATCCGAGGCGGGCATCATCCGTGCATCCGTCTGTGGAAACGCGACTGTGACGAGGCGTTCGCGCTCGAGTTCCTGGGCCGCTTGACCGAAGCGCCACGGATCAAACGCAATCTCTCGGACGGCGTAGCGGCCGGCGAGCTCGCGGATGCGATCGATGGCATCGAGGACGCCAGCGTCGCCGTAAAAGATGGCGACGTCGGCATGTAGTTGCGAGTTCAGCCAGGCGACGGCGGTAGCGGAGCGTTCACCGCCCACGTCAACACCCACCCAGATCGGCTCGCCGTCCGTGAAGCTCGGCTCGCCGACGCACGCCTGCCAGGCGCCGGGTGGCAACCAGGAGCTTTCACGGCCGGTCCACTGATTACAGTGAAAACGGCGATAGGCGACGTCGGGGACCGCTTGGCGTTGCTCGCCGAGGCCTTGCGTGGTGATCCAGCTCGCCGGGTTGGCGCGCTTGACGATCGCGGGCCGGTCGAGGTCGGCGTCCTCGGGGACAGCCCACTCCAGCATTCGCAGCCCGGGCCCGCGGGCGTCCGTGTGGGCGCCGCGGCAGGTGACCTTGGGTTGTGCGAGGGCGCGGGCGCGGAGCCTTCCGAGTGGCGTGTCTACGCCTTCACCGGCCGTCGATATGTTCACCATGCGCGCGCCGGGCCGCTTGAGCATCGCGGTCCGCAGGGCGATGTACAGCTCGTCGCTTGCGTGGGCGTGTCCTTCGTCTGAGATCGCGAGGGACGGGGTGAGGCCGTGGATTTTGGGGGCGTCTGAGGCGAGGACGCGAAGGTGCCCGTCTTCGACGCGCAGCTCGAGGTGCCGGAATGTGATCTCGGCCGCGTAGGGCGAGTGCTGGGCGAGGTCGCGGGCGTACTCGAACAAGATCCTGGCCTGGTCGCGTGATGCGGCCGCCACGTAGACCCGCGGCGCGGGAACGGTCACGAGGTGGTGGACTGCGAGGGCGGCGAGGAGCGAGGTCTTTCCGTTGCCGCGCGGAAGGAGCACGAGCAGTTCGCGCTCGGGGCCGCGGGCGGCCGTGGCGATGCGCCGCTGGAACGGCTCGAGGTCGAGGCCGGCGTCGGCGCAGAACGCCTCAAACGTGGGCGCGGGCGGTGACTTGGCCGGCGGGGCGAGCGCGGGCATCCTAGGCGTTGTACGCGATGCCGTACATGTGGCCGTTATGCTAGTCGTTGCTCATGCAACTAAAGCTGCGGCGCAAGAACCGGACCGAGGAGCGCGCGCTGACGCGCCAGAACGTCCCGTCACCGATGCTCGGCGGGGACGTGCCCGCCGCTTCGCCGCCGATCCCGGAGATGGGCGGGACCGCGACGTCGGTCGCCGCGACGAACATCACGCCGCGCGGCGCGCTCGCCGTCGCCGACGCCTACGCCTGCGTGCGCTGTCTCTCCGACGCTGCCGCGTCGCTTCCCTTGGTTGCCTACCGCCGCACGCCGGCTGGCCGGCAACGCTACGACGGGCCGCTCGCCGGGCTGCTCGACCGGCCCGCTCCCGCGGTCACGCAGGCCAACCTCATCGGGCAGCTCGTCGCTCACCTCCAGCTCCACGGCAACGCCTACCTGGGCAAGTTCCGCGACGGCGACGGCCGCGTCGAGCAACTCGCGCTACTGCATCCGGAGAGGGTGGTTCCCGAGCTGCGCGCCGGCCGGCCCGTCTACGTCGTGCTCGACGGTAACGGGCGGCGCTCCGAGCACGGTGTAGACGACATCGTGCACATCCGCGGCATGGGTACGGACGGCCTCGTAGGGCTCTCCCCGGTCCGTCAGTGTCGGTTGGCGTTGGGGATCGCGTCGCAGCTCGCAGAGCATGCCGCAAGGTTTTTCGAGAATGACGCGACTCCGCGCGGCATCCTAAAGCTGCCATCTAACGACGCTGAGGGAGTCGCCGAGATCGCCGAGACGTGGGGGACCAAGTACGCCGGCACGCGCAACGCGCATCGCGTCGCCGTCGTCGCCGGCGAAGTCGAGTTCCCAGCCGGTGTCGCTGACTCCCGAGGACGCGCAGTTCCTCGGGCAGCGCGAGCTGTCCGCCCGCGAGGTCGCGAGGCTGTTCCGCGTGCCACCTTGGATGATCGGCGCTGGCGACGGCGGCTCAATGACTTACTCGAACGTCGAGCAGCAGGCGCAGGCATTCGTGACCTTTTCGTTGCGCCCTTGGTTGGTGCTGATTGAGCAGGCAATCACCGCCGACGTAGACCTCTGCCCGCCCGGTATCTACGTTGAGTTTCTGCTCGATGCCCTTATGCGCGGCGAGTCCAAGACGCGCGCCGAGGTCTACACCGCGGCGCTCAATCCCGAGACCGGCTGGATGACTCGCGACGAGGTCCGGCGCCTCGAAAATCTCGGTCCCGCCCCTACCCCGCAGAAGCCGTCACAAGGAGCCCCAGTATGACCCGTCCCGCCGCCCCAGAGCAGCGCACCGTCGACGTCGACCTCGAGCACGTCCAAGCCGATCAGCGCACGCTGCGCGGCCACGCCGCCGTCTTCAACGTCTTGAGCGACGACCTCGGCGGCTTCCGCGAGCGGATCGCCCCCGGCGCCTTCGCCGACGTGCTCGACGCCGACGTCAGGTTGCTCGTCAACCACAAGCCCGACCATGTCCTCGCCCGCACCCGCTCAGGCACCCTGCGCTTGTCTGAGGACGCGCGCGGCCTGGCCGTGGAGGCCGACCTGCCCGACACGTCCTACGCCCGCGATCTGCGCGAGAGTCTGCGCCGCGGAGATTTGGACGGGATGAGCTTCCGCTTCCGGGTCGGTGAGGAGGACTGGACCCACGAGGACGGCACCGAAGTTCGCACCGTCCAGCGCGTCGAGCACCTCGAGGACGTCTGCCTTGCCACCTACCCGGCGTACCCGAGCGCCAGCGTCGAGCTGCGCACCCGACCTGACAACGAGCCGCCCAACGGCGGCACCAACCCCACCGAGGAGACCATCATGGCCGACCAGACAACCGTGGACGAACCCCGAGGCGGCCTCCGGACCGAGGACCGCGCCCAGATCAGTGACGAGCCCGGAATCGAGGACCGAATCCGCGATGCCTTCCGGTCCGTGCGCAAGGGCGAGAGCCGGTCGCTGACCACCACGAGCGCGGCGTCAATCGCGCCGCCCGAGCTGTCTTCCTTCCTCTTCGACCGGCTGCGCGCCGCGTCGGCGCTGCTCGCCTCCGGCGTCCAGGTCATCGCGACCGACCGCGACGCCGTCCAGTGGCCGAAGCTGAGCGCGGACGTCACCCCGGCGTTCTACAACGAGGGCGCCGCGATCACCCCGAGCGACCCGACCCTCGTGACGTTGACCGCGACGCCGCGGAAGCTCGCGACGATCACTCAGGTCTCCAACGAGACCGTCGACGACTCCGAACCATCGGTGGTCGATGTGCTGAACGCGCACGTCGCGCAGGTGCTCGCGCTCAGGCTCGACCTGGCCGCGTTCGAGGGCAGCGGCACCGTCCCGGAGATCCGCGGGCTCAAGAATGTCTCCGGCGTCCAGGCCGTGAGCATGGGCACCAACGGCGCCGCGGTCACCAACCTCGACTCAATAGCCGACGCGTTCGCGCTGCTCGAGGGCGCCAACGCGATTCCGGGCGCGATCGTGATGCACCCGAGGACGTGGAACCAGATCAGAAAGCTCAAGGACTCCACGGGGGCGCCGCTGCTCGGCGACGGCTCCAACGCCACCGCCATGAGCGTTTACGGCGTCCCCGTCTACCTGACCTCGCAGCTCTCGACCACTGAGACGCAGGGGACCGCGACGGCCGCCTCGAGCATCTACATCTACGACGTCGGCCAGGTGGTGCTCGTACGCCGCCAGGACGCAACGATCGAGCTCGACAGAAGCCGCCTCTTCAACCAAGACATGAGTGAGCTTCGCGGCCGCGCGCGCGTCGACCTCGTGTGCCCCAACCCGCCCGCGATCTGCCGCATCGCCGGCGTCCTCTAGGAGACCGCAATGGCCAAGCCCATCACCGTCACCGTCGCGCCCGGCGCGATCCTCCACGTGCACGATCAGCACATCGACGGGCTGCGCGCCCCCGATGCTGACCAGCTCGCCGCCCACGGCATCGCCACCGCGTCAGCGCGCCCCGCGCGCGAGGGCGAGAAGGTCAGCGTCCCCGCCGATGTTGCCGATAAGCTCGCCGAGGACGGCATCGCCACGTAGACCCCCAAAGCTTGGCGGGCAGGGTGTCCTTCTCCTTCACTCCTGCACGCCTCGTAGCCCGCGGCCCGTACTGGTAAGTGCCGGGCCGCGGGCAAGGCGGCCCGGCCCCCCGGGAGTGGGGTCGGGCCGCCAACTAATGGAGACCGGCGTATCACGCGCAGACGCCATTTGTAACGTCCTGGCGAGCTAGCCGGCTTCCGTCCGAAGGGCCGTCTATCGTCCGGCGCGGCCGGCCTGGAAATCGGCTTCTCCTAGTCGTTTGTGTGTGAGAGGGCGGCCCTTCGGGGCCGCCCTCGGGTGTTTCCGTCCGAGGGAACCCCATACTCCTCTACACACCCAAACGAAGAGCAGGAGAACAACATGCAAGGTCCAGGCTCGCCCATCCAGGGCGGACACGCGGAGCGCATCCGGGCCATGAAGCGCAAGCGCGGCTACCAGGCGGCGCACGAACTCGCGACCGTCCTATTCGACGAGGCGAGGCGGAAGCGCCGCGCCGCCGGCAAGGCGCAAAGACTCCAGGAGCGAGACGCGGCAGAGCGCGACATGCGCGAGATTCGCCGCGCGATCCGCGGTTGCTCGCGGCCACCGGCGCGTCCGCCGAACCACGCCGAGCGCCGAGCGTACCGCCGCGCGCACCGCGCGGTGAAGCGCTCGGCCAGCGGTCTACTGATCGTTCGCCAGCCGGCCGGGCGGGCGCTGCGCCCCGGCTCCCGGCCCGCTGGCCGCGCTGCCCGCGCTCGACGTCGTGCCGGCGCGACCTCACGCACCGCGTCAGCGGACCCCGGCGAAGAACCTGAGCCAGCCGGCGACCATCCCGCCCTAGCCGGCTGGCGGACCACAGCGGGCCGGCCGGCATGACCGGTCGCCAAACGTCGATCGTTCTCGGCGCGTTCCGCGCGCGGCTGCTCTCCCAGCTGATCCGCTCCCGCGGCGATTCGATTCGCTCAATGGACGACCTCTACAAGGTCGCCGCGGCCGCGGGATGGCGTCGCCAGGCGATCGAGCATGCCGTCGACGTGCTCGTCCCGGGCTTTGAGGGTGAGCGGCTCGCCCAGGACGAGTACGGACGCCCCCGCCTCTTGCCGCTAGCCGGTCGAAGGGCGGCAGCATGAGCGCCACGGCACGCAGCACGGCCCGCGCCAACGGCCACCCGGGTGATGTGAGTGACCTTCTCCTTCAGGCGCTCCGCGACCGCGACCTCGACTACCGCTGCGACGAGCGCAGCCCCGACATCTGGCACGCTCAGTGCCCCGCCTGCGTCGGCCTGACGACCAGTCAGTTCCCGCTCCGAATCACACGCTCGGGCTCTCACAAGTGCGCGAACGGCTGCGACCCCGCCCGCGTCGGTGACCTCCTCGCCGAGGAGCTCCCGTCCGCCGAGACTCTCGACGCGGCCGGGCGGACCAACGGGCGCGTGCTTTCCTTTGAGAGCTTCCTCAACGTTCGCGCCGAAGCGGCGCGCTGGCTCTGGGATCAACGCGTCCCGCTCGCGGCCTGCACGCTGCTCGTCGGCCGCGAGAAGCTCGGGAAGTCCACACTCACCATCGAGCTAGCCGCGCAGCTCTCCCGCGGGAACCTGCCGGGTGACCTGAACGGCCAGCCGGCCGGCGCCCTGATCGTCTCCTTCGAGGACTCCGTCGCCCGGACTATCAAGCCGAGGTTACTCGCGGCCGGCGCCGACCTCTCCCGCGTGCACTACGCGTCCGTCAGCCGCGACGGGATGCACGACCTCGTGTCCCTTCCGGATGACGTCGAGCGGATCGCCGAGCTTGCGGTCGAGCACGGCGTGCGCCTCCTGATCGTCGACCCGTTCAGCGCGAGCCTGAACGGCAACGTCGACAACCACCGTGACCAGGATGTACGCCGCGCGATCGCACCGCTCGCGGCGCTCGCCGAGCGGGCGGACCTCGCAGTGGTCCTGGTGGCGCACTGGAACAAGGCGGCCGGCGGCGATCCGCTTTCCCGCGTGCTCGGCTCCCGCGGCCTCACCGCCGCCGTGCGCTCCGTGCTCGCTTTCGGAATCTCCCCAGACAGTGAGGATGACTCGCCCGACCGGGTACTCGCCCACGCGGCGAGCAACCTTGCCCCGGAGGCGCCGTCGCTGGCCTGCCGGATAGAGGGACGCGTCGTCGAGGGCGCCAGCGGCGAGGTGATCCCCACCTCCAGGCTCGTGATCGTCGGGGAGTCGGATGCGCGCGCCGCAGATCTGCTCGTCGTCCGCGGCGAGGGTGAACGCTCCTCCCTCGAGGAGGCTTGCGACTGGCTGGACGACGAACTGGCCGATGGTGAGTGGTGCCCCTCTCGCGACCTCAAGGCGGCGGCCGGCTGCTCGGAGAGGACGTTGAAGCGGGCCGCAAAGAAGCTCGGCGTCGAAGTCGAACGGCGCGGGAAGCCACCCGGGTCCGTTGTCACCCGCTGGCGTCTCCCGGCCCCACCGAAAAGCGGTGAGACGGTTGGGCCAACGGCCGTAGAAGAGGTTGGCCCAACCGTGGCTGGCCCAACCGTAGAAACCCGCATTCCTACTGGGGTTTTGGCACCTACCGACGCACGGTTGGGCCAGGTTCCTGAGACTGGCCCAACCGGAGCATCTGACGACGATCCGACCGCCGACCTGCCGCTCGCCGAGGAGTGGCAGCAGTCGATCTTCGACCGCCACACGCCGGAGGCCGCGTAGCCGTGCCGGTCAAGCCATGCCTCGACTGCGGCGCCCTCAGCACCTCCAGCCGCTGCCGGCGCCACCGGCGTCTATCGACCGGCCAGCGCGGCAGCACCCGCCAATGGCGCCAGGTCCGCGCGCAAGTGCTGCTCCGCGACGGCTACCGCTGCCAACTCTGCGGCCGGCCCGCCGGCCACGTCGACCACATCGTCGTCAAGCGCGATGGCGGGAGCGACCACCCCGGCAACCTCCGCGCGACCTGCGCCGCGTGCAACCTCGGGCGGAAGGCCGCGTGGTGACCGGCCAGTTGCTCACCGCCCCGGTCCCGCGCTTCGCGCTCACCCGCGCCGAAGCCGCCGCGTCGGTCGGCGTGTCGCTCACGACGTTCGAGCAGTACGTCCAGCCCGAGCTCAAGCTCCTGCGGCTCGGCCGCGCGCGACTCGTACCTGTCGAGGAGCTGGCGGAATGGACTCGCCGCAACGCGGAGCGGTCGCTCGACCCGCCCCGGGCGGCCTGATCGTTGCCTCACGGGACGCGGGGGAGTAGGGTGCGCGCATCCATACAAGTGGCCCCGCGACGCTATCAACGCCCGGGGCCGTGGCACCGAAGGAAACGACCTTCGGCGCGCCGGGCAAGCTACCACCCGCCCTCCTCGCCGCAGCAGACCCTTACGGTGCCCCGACCGAAAGGGAGAGCCGTATGAGTAGCGACCCGAACACCAGGATCACCGTCACGCTCACCCGCGAGCAGGCGGAGCACGTCCTCAGCAAGGTGCTGGTGAATCTCGAGTACGCGCTCGGGGACAACGCCGTCGTGGACACCCGCGAGGACCGCGACGCCATCCGCAGCACGCTCGACGCCTACGAGCGGCGAATCGACGAGCTCAGCGCCCCGGGCGACGAGGTGACCTACACCGATCACCGGGACGAGCTGGAGTGGCTCGCTGACGAGCTGATGGACTCCGGCGCCGACCACGTCCGCGACGTGACCATGGGCTCCAAGGGCAAGGACCACGGCGAGCTGGCCGGGGAACGCCGAAAGGAGCTACGGAAGGCAGAGACCGGCGCGACCATCTATGACCAGATCATCCGCGTGGCCGGTCCCGTCGAGCTGGAGCCCGTCGCGTGATGGCCGCGTCGCTCGTCAAGACCTCCCACCCCGGCATTCTCAGCCGGGGTGGGAGGGACCAGGTGGGGATGCAGTGATGGCCACCGGGATCGAGATTCGTCACTCCCGCGACTGCCGCGCGAAGACAAGCGGCCGGTGTAACTGTCGCCCCAGCTACCAGGCGGCCGTCTGGTCCAACCGCGACCGCAAGCGCATCCGCAAGACCTTCGCGACGCTCGGCGCAGCGAAGGCATGGCGGCGCGACGCGCTCACCGCGCTCGAGCGCGGCACGATGCGCGCCCCCTCCCCGGTGACCGTCCGCGCGGCAGCGGACGCCTACGTGGCCGGGATGCGCGACGGGACGATCCGCAGCCGAGAGGGCGACCCGTTCAAGCCGTGGACGATCCGAAGCTACGAGAAGGCGCTGCGCCTGCGCGTGCTGCCCGACCTGGGCGACCGGCGACTATCGGACGTGCGACGCACAGATGTGCAAGACCTGGCCGACCGCCTGCTGGCGGAAGGGCACTCGCCCGCAACGATCCAGCTCACCGTCGCCTCGCTCCGCGCCGTCTGCCGCCGCGCGGTCAAGCGCTCTCAGCTCGCGATCAACCCGTGCGACGGTGTCGAGATGCCCGCCGTGCGCAATGGGCGCGACCGCATCGCTTCGCCGGAGGAGGCGTCCAAGCTCCTCGCCGCCTTGCCGGAGGAGGAGCGTCCGCTATGGACGACCGCCTTCTACAGCGGCCTGCGCCGGGGCGAGCTGATCGCGCTGCGCTGGACGGACGTCGACCTCAAGGCCAACGTGATCCGCGTCGAGCGGGCGTGGGACCCGATCGAGGGACCGATCGCGCCGAAGACCTCGAAGGGCCGGCGCACCGTCCCGATCGCCGACGTGCTGCGCGAGCACCTGGTCGCCCATCGGCTGAGGAGCGGCGGCGCGGGCTCGCCTTCGGCAACGGTGACCGCCCGCTGCGCTCAGACGCCGCCCAAGCCCGAGCGGACGCGGCGTGGAAGGAAGCCGACCTACCGCGGATCACCCTGCACGAGTGCCGTCACACGTTCGCCTCGCTGATGATCGCCGCTGGCGTCAACGCGAAGTCCCTCTCGGAGTACATGGGCCACTCCGGCATCGCGATCACCATGGACCGCTACGGCCACCTCATGCCGGGCAACGAGGCCGAGGCGGCCGGGCTCCTCGACGCTTACCTCAAGCGTGCGACCGTGCGCTGATTGTCGCGCCAGTTGTCGCGCGGGCCCAGGATTCCGCTTGCTAGAGCGAACCTGTGCGTAAGGTTCGATTCCTTCGCTGCTCCGCTCGTAGAGGCAAGGTTGGCTCTACGCCGTCGGTCCGAGACCCGCCTTCGCCGCCTCCATCAGCATCCAGATCGCGGAGGAGCGTCAGCCCTACCCACCTGAGCTTCGCGCTGAAGACGCCGAACTGCTCGGAGAGCCCCGCGAGTCGCGCGAACTCGTCGTCGTAGATCCGAATGTTCATGACGTCGTCGTAGATCCGTATGTTGACGATGCGGCCCGCCGACACCGCCAAAGCGTAAAGGCGATCTAGGATCGATACCCCTGGCCGGGTCTTACGGGCTCTGGACCCAGCCGCGCCTGGTACGAGGAAGCCGGTCGCCGTTCAGTCGGCGAGCAGGACGATCTTGAACGCGGCGGTGCAGCGCTAGCCCGGCTCGACCAGCGCCAGGCCCCGGCACGTGACCAGCGCGTTGGTCGGCGCGGTCATCGGCTCCAGCGCGATGAGCTGTGCAGGCTGAGCACCTCTTCGCCGCCGGTGACGAAGCGAGCAGCAGACCAGGTCCGCCGCCGGCGCAAAGGTCGATTCCAGGCCGTTCGAGCGCGCGCGTGCACGAGCGCGGTCACCCCTTCCTTCCGTCCTGCCGTGAGCGTAGCTTTAGCGGCATGACAGAGCACTTGGACATAGGCAGGGTCTTCTCGGCGATCGCCGAGCTCTACAAGAACAACCTTGCCGTGCTGCTGGGCGTGGCGTTCGTGATCTTTCTCGTGCTGGCTGTGCTGACCGGGCTGCTCATCGTGGTCAGCCCGCTGTTGCTGCTCATTACGGGGGTTGTGGCCTTCGTCGCGCAGTACTGGTACCAGGGCATGGTCATCGAGCTGGTCAACCGCGTGCACGCCGGAGGCGCCGTCCCCGGCGTCGGGGAGCTCTTCAGCGCCGTCGGACCGCGCCTCGGTCGCCTGATCGCCGCCGGCCTCCTCGCCGGCCTCGGCATCGTCATCGGCTTCATCCTGCTCATCGTCCCGGGTCTCTACCTCATCACGATCTGGGCTGTCATCGCTCCGGTCATCGTGATCGAGGGCGCCGCGATCGGCGCTTCGTTCGGCCGCAGTCAGCAGCTAGTCAAGGGCGACGGGTGGCCGGTGTTCGGCGTTCTCTTCATCCTTTTCGTGCTCAACCTCGTCATCGGCGTGATCGTCCAGATCGTCTTCGGCTCTGGCAACTTCGTCGGGGCCTTCCTCGGTTCGCTGATCCCGAACCTCCTGCTCGCGCCGGTCAGCGCCCTCGCGGCGGCGGTCATCTACTTCGAGTTGCGCCGGCTCAAGGAAGGCGGCGGCGTGACGGGGGCTCCCGCCGCCGCCGGGATGCCGGGGGGTCAGCCCGCCTACCCCCCGGCTCAGCCGCCCGCCTACCCGCAGCAGCCCGGCAGCCAGCCCCCGCCCGGCGGTCCGTACCAGCAGCCGCCCCCGGGCTCCCCGCCCGGCGGTCCGTACCAGCAGCCCCCTCCGGGTTCCCCGCTCGGCGGCTGAGAGGAGCCCGCTCCGGGGGTAGCGCGACGCCCCCGCTACCCCTCCCCTTCCAGCCGCTCGCGGCGCTGCTCGAGGCCGCGGCGGAAGAGCTGGAAGGCGATGACGAGGGTAAGAAGGGCGAAGGAGACCTCGAGCGCTCGCTCGGGAATCCGGTTGGCCAGCAGCACGCCGGCGAGGACGCCTCCCGCGGACAGCGCGCCGACGACGATGCCGTCACGCCAGCGGACGTTGCCGTAGTGGTGCTGTCGCCAGCTTCCGACCACGCCCACCGGGATGACCGCCAAGAGCGAGGTCGCCTCGGCGCGGAGCTGGGACAGACCGAGGACGACTACGAGGGCCGGAACGAAGAGAATCCCGCCTCCGACGCCGAGCAGGCCCGCGGCGACGCCGGCGAGGACGCCGAGCAGCGCTGCCAGGACGTCGGTCACGGGACGAGCAGCTCCACGGCCACCGCGACGAGCAGCGCGGCGAACACGAAGGAGATCCACTCGGTGCGGATGCGCTGCTGCAACCAGGTTCCCACGAGCACTCCCCCGACGGCGGGGATGCCGATCAGGGCGGCCTTCGCGACGTCGATGTTGCCGTAGACGCCCTGCACCGCCGCCGCCACTGCGGCGATGATGACGATCGCGGTCAGAGAGGTGCCGGTCGCCTCGCGCTCCTCGTAGTCCAGCCACAGGATGAGCAGCGGAACGATGACGGTCCCACCGCCGACGCCGAAGAGGCCGCTGAAAGCGCCCGCCGCCGTCCCCACCGCCAACAGCTTCACGGTACGGGCGGCCGGCATGGCGGCATACTAGAGCCGTGCCATCAGATGACACCCTAGCCGAGGCCATCGCGCCGCTGACCGCCGATCCGGGCCGCGCAGGCATCCTGCTCGACGTCGACGGGACGCTCGCGCCGATCGTCCGCCACGCAGACGATGCGTCAGTACCGGAGCAGACGCGCTCTCTCCTGATCGAGATCTCCCGCCGCTACGGGCTCGTCGCCTGCGTGAGCGGCCGCGAATCGTCCGAGGCGCGGCGGATCGTGTCGATCGGAAGTATCACCTACCTCGGCAACCACGGCGCGGAGGTCCTGCACGGCGGCGGAACCGAGCCAGAGCTCGAGGGAGAGCTGGAGGAGTGGGCGAAGCGTGTCCAGGACTACGCCGGCGACGTGGACCGCGAGATGCTCCGCCGCGAGTGCATCCGCTTCGAGGACAAGGGCGTGATCGTCGCCTTCCACTGGCGTGGAGCGCCGGACGAGGAGAGCGCCGAGGCCGCGCTGAAAGACGTGGCGAAGGGCGGCGAGCGCGCCGGCCTTGATCCCCACTGGGGTCGCAAGGTCCTCGAGATCCGCCCGCGGGTAAGCCTCGACAAGGGCACGGGGATCGTTCGGCTCCTGCGCGACCTCGACCTCGACCTCGAGGTCGCGATGTACGCCGGGGACGACACGACCGACCTCGACGCCTTCCGCGGCTTGCGCGAGCTCGTGGACGAGGGCCACCTCTCCCGCGCGGTGCTCGTCGGGGTGAGCTCGGAGGAGACGCCGGCCGACATCGAGCGCGAAGCAGATCTCCTCGTGGAGGGCACCGAGGGCGTGGCGAGCCTGCTCCAGGCGCTTCTCGCGCCGCGCTGAACCCCCGGTGCGCTTCACCGACTTCCTGAAGGCAACGGTCCTGATGAGTGCCGGCGCTGCCACCGCACTGGCGGCGGTGACGGTAGCGGGAGCGGCGGGAGACAACGACCCCACTGTCGTTCTCGTCGCCCTGGGATGGTGGGCGGTCGCGGGTCTCTACGGGGCGCTGCTCGGCCGTCACGCCGAGACGAGCCCGCCGATCGCCGGGCTGCTGGCCCAGGCCCGCAGCGAGACCACGCTGCCCGAGGTCCAGCCGGGTCGCATCCTTCTCAACCGGCTCTGGCCGCTGCTCTTGTCGACCCTCGGCGCCGGCGCACTCGCGTTCCTGGCGCCGCAGATTCCGGCGGTCGCCTGCGGCTTCGCGATCATCTGGGCGCTGGCCTGGCGGCGCCAGGACTCGGCGGTCACGGCGATCGAGGATCGCGACGGCGTGCGCTTCTACGTCGAGCGCACATCGCCCGCGAGCCGCATCAAGCTCGTCCGCACGCCCGGCTTCAAGGCTGACCGACCGGTGGTTCAGCGACCCTAGCCCGGATCCGCTGCCGGTCGAGGACCGTTCCGGTCACCGAAGCGGTGAGAATGGCAGGGATGGGAGCCGACGTCCTCGTCGTCTCGCTCGGCGCGACTGCCGGGCTGCGCCGCGCCGACGACGAGCTCGCGGCGTCGATGCGACGCGCCGGCGCGTCGGTCGCCGTCGTTCGCGCACGGCGTACGCGGACGCTGCCCACCATGGCCCTGGGCGACCTCGCCTACGCGCGCAACGCGCGCGTAGCGGCCGTCGAGGGCATCGAGGCCCACGCACCCCGCGCGGTCGTCTACTCGACCACAACCGCCGTGTCGCTCTGGCCGCGCCCGGGGGCGATCCGCTTCGACGCGCCGTCCGCCGGAAACCGCCCGGGGCGCCACGGAATCTGGCAGCGACCGGTCGAACGACGACGGCTGGACGAGGCCACGCTGCTCCTCCCGTGGAGCGAGGGCGCGCTCGCCGAGGCGCCCGGTCGGCACGCCTGCGCCGTCGTCGTGCCAGTGCCGGTCGAGCCCTCGGGCCCGGCTGCACCCGAGCGGGACATCGCCGCGATCACCTACGCAGCGCACCCGGAGAAGAAAGGCCTCGACCGTGTCTTGAGAGCTTGGCGCGCCGCGCGGCGCGCCGACGAGACGCTCGTCGTCGCGGGAGTCGACGGCGACGGCGACGGCGACGGCGACGGCGTGGTCTACCGGGTCCTGCTCGCCCCCGACGACTTCCGCGCGCTGCTGCGCCGTGCGCGCCTCTACGTGACCGCGCCGCGCCGTGAGGACTACGGGATCTCCCAACTCGAGGCGCTCGCCGACGGGTGCGTGCTCGTCACGACCCCCGCGCCCGGCCCGTACGCGGCCGTCCCGCTCGCCCGCGCCCTGGACCCTAGGACGGTGACCGACCACCTCGCAACGGCCATCCGCACCGCGCTCGACGACCCTGTCGCCGGCTACGCGGAGCGTGCGCTGTCGCTGCTGGCGCCCTACCGGCGTGCCACGGTCGACGCCGTGGTCGCGGAGCGGGTGCTGCCCGCTCTGCTCCATGGCGCCTAAGGCTCGCGCCGCAGCGGCTTGCGCAGCTTGGAGAGCTCCAGCCACGGTCGGGTGTTGGCGACGTGGCGGGCCTCGAGCCAGCCGCGCCGAGCGGTCGCGATCCCGTAGCGGACGACGCCGAAGGTGTTGGTTCCGTGCGCGTCTGAATCGATGAGGACCGGCACGCCGGTCGCCGCCGCCGCGCGCGCGTGGACGTCGTTGATGTCGCGGCGGTTGGGGTTTGCGTTGATCTCGAGCATCGTGCCTGTCCTGGCGGCGCACTCGATCACGCGGGCCATGTCGACCTCGTAGGGGCCACGGCGGCCGAGCATCCGGCCGGTCGGGTGGCCGAGCGCGTCGACGAGCGGATGCTCCAAGGCGGAGCAGATGCGGTCGGTCATCGCCTGCTCGCCGATCCGGAACGAGGTGTGAACCGAGGCGATGACCCAGTCGAGCTGGGCGAGGAGGTCGTCGTCGTAGTCGAGCGAGCCGTCGGGGAGGATGTTGACCTCGCTGCCGGCGAGGAGCCGGAAGCCGTCCATGCGGGCGTCGACCTCGTGGACCCGGTCGACCTGGCGAAGCAGCTCGTCGGGCTCGACGTGATTGCCGAACCCGTGGCTGGCCGAGTGGTCGGTGATGGCCAGGTACTCATAGCCGCGCTCCTGGGCGGCGAGCGCCATCTCGGCGATCGTGTTGCGGCCGTCGGAGGCGACGGTATGACAGTGGAGGTCGCCACGCAGATCGCCCTCGACGATCAGCTCAGGGAGCTCCGCGCCTCCGTCGGAGGCAGCCTCCAGCTCCCCGCGACCCTCGCGCAGCTCGGGCGGGATGTAGGCGAGGCCGAGCAGCGCGTAGACCTCCTCCTCTCTCGCGCAGCGATGTGTCTCGCCTGTCGCGTCGTCGAGCACGCCGTACTCCGAGACGTGCAGGCCCTTGCGGGCCGCGGCCTCCCGCAGGGCCACGTTGTGCTCCTTGGAGCCGGTGAAGTGCTGGAGGAGGTTGCCGAACTGGTCGGGGGCGACCACCTTGAGATCGACCGTGAGGCCCGTGTGGGTGATCGCGCGGGCGCCCGCCTCGCTCACCGTGCCCACCGCCTCGACGAGGTCGATGTCGCGCAGAGCTGCGGCGAGGGCCGCGGGATCGTGTGCGGTGGCGATGACGTCGAGATCCTTGACCGTGTCGGTCATCCGGCGTGCGGAGCCCGCGAGCTCGACCCGTTCGGCGGCGGGGTGCTGGCGCAGGCTGTCGACGATCGCCTCGCCGATGCCCAGCGCGCGGTCGAGGAGCACGCGGACCCGGCCCTGACCCTCGGTGACGGCGGTCAGCGCATCGAGGATGCTCTCCTCGGCCTTGGAGCCAAAGCCCCGAAGGGCTCGGATGCGCTGCTGCTCTGCCGCCGCGCGAAGCGCGTCGAGCGAGTCGACGCCGAGCTCGTCGAACAGGCGCCGGGCGCGCTTGGGCCCGAGCCCGGGCAGGTGGGTGACGGCGATGAGACCAGTTGGGTACTTCTCGCGCAGGCGGGTCGCCGACGGGATGTCGCCCGTCTCCATGAGCGCGAGGATCTTCTCCTCGAGCGTCTTGCCGATTCCCCCGAGCTCGGTCGCGCGTCTCTCGCGGGCGAGGGCGGCGACAGAGACCGGGGCGTCGCGGACGGCCCTGCCCGCGTTGCGGTAGGCGACCACGCGGTGGACGATCGCCCCGTCGAGCTCGTAGAGGTCGCCGAGCTCCTCGAAGGCGGCGGCGATCTGGCTGTTGGTCGGGTCGGGCATGCGGGACGGGGACGCTGCGCTCCTGGCCTCCGGGCGAGGTCCGGCGCGGGAGGCCGACTAGGTTACGGCCCCCGATGGCTGGCGAAGCTTGGCTCATCCTCCCCACCTACAACGAGGCCGAGAACCTCGAGCCGCTCGTGCGGGCGGCGCTGCCCGTCCTCGAGCACGCCGCTCCCGCGGGATTCCGGATACTCGTCGTCGACGACGGCTCCCCCGACGGCACGGGTCAGATCGCCGACGCGCTCGCCGCCGAGCACGACTCGGTCGATGTGCTGCACCGCTCCCGCAAGGAAGGGCTCGGCCAGGCCTACCTCGCCGGATTCGCGGTCGCCCTACGCGAAGGGGCCGGCCAGGTGCTCGAGATGGACGCCGACTTCTCCCACGACCCCTCAGACCTCGCACGCATCCTGCACGCGGCGGGTGACGCCGACCTCGTGCTCGGCTCCCGGTACGTCCAGGGCGGCGGGGTCGCCGACTGGGGCGCTTGGCGGCGGATGCTGAGCCGCGGGGGCTGCCTGTACGCCCGCACGGTGCTGGGCCTCGGGCCGCACGACCTCACGGGAGGCTTCAAGTGCTTCCGGCGCGACGTGCTCGAAGCGCTCGACCTGCCCTCGGTGCGCTCGCAGGGCTACGCCTTCCAGGTCGAGCTGACCTACCGCGCCGTGCAACGGGGGTTCCGGGTCGTCGAGGTGCCCATCCTCTTCAGCGAGCGGCGGGTGGGCACGAGCAAGATGTCGCCGCGGATCGCCGTGGAGGCGGCGTGGCTGGTGCCCCAGCTTCGGTTCCGCTTCCGGAAATGACCGAAGACGCTCTGCGCAAATCGTCGCGCTGAGTTGGCATCCAGCCGAGTACAGCTCCGGCTCCACGATGCCGATGGAACCCCGGATGCGCGCCGACGACCTCGTTCTCGTCCAAGGCGTCCGCGATACACGTGGGACTCTGCTGGAGTGGAACCGCGATTTCGGGACCGTCCTGCGGCCGTGGCTGCTGGGCAGCCTTGCGGTCGCCTGCGCGCTGCTCGTGGCCACCTGGCTCATGTCGCTCCTCGCCACGCCCGATCCCGCGCGGTCCCGGTCCTCGTGATCTCGGCGCTCATCGAGGTCTACGTGAGTCCGCACCTCATCGCAGCGCTCGCCTCGTAGCCTCACTACACTTTGTATAGTCAAAACCCAAGCGAGGGCGAAGGAGACCAACGACCATGGCAGGCACCATCAACGAAGTGACCGACACCAACTTCCAGGCCGAGGTGCTCGAGGCCGACACCCCTGTCCTGGTCGACTTCTGGGCTCCCTGGTGCGGCCCCTGCCGCATCGTGAGCCCCGTCCTCGAAGAGATCAACAACGAGCGCGAGGACCTGCGCATCGTCAAGCTCAACATCGACGACAACCAGCAGACCGCCGCTCAGTTCGAAGTTCTCTCGATTCCCACGATGATCCTCTTCAAGGCCGGCCAGCCGGTCAAGAAGGTCATCGGCGCCTACCCCAAGAAGCGCCTCGAGGCAGAGCTCGAGCCGGCCCTGGCCTGAGAGCCGGCGGAGCAAGCCGCCCCGCGCGGGCGGATTCGCTGACGCCAGCCGTTCCCGCGGCCACAGTCCTCATCGAGAGCAGCGGTAGTACTAACGGCGCTGGCGCTTGGCTTCGGCGATCTCGCGCAGGCGGGCGATCTCGCGCAGGCGCTCGATGTTGCGCATTACGCGCTCCCGGCGTACCGCGTTGCGCGCGCTCATCTCCCGCACCATCTTGGTCGCGGGACCGATCTCTGCCGCGGGACCGATGTCGGTCGCGTTATCCTGCCGACTGGGGGGCTGGGTAGTCATGTCTGCCTCTCCAAGGTTAGGGCATTCGCCTGCGCGCGTCGAGTCGCTGGCCGACGTTATCCAGCGCGGCCTCGTGATCATCGATTTGCTCTTGCAGATCGGCGAGCGTTGCCGTCGTCTTGCTTGTCTCCTCCGCGTGGTATCCGATCCCGGTGGTCGAGAGCTGCGTGGGCAGATGTCCGGCGCCGGCGCGGGCGAGCACCGTGACCATCGCGACGGCAATCGCGAACAGGGCGCCGGTGCGCAGCGCGTGCAGCAGCACGGTCGAGCCGAGCGCCACGGAGGGAAGCGGCTCCGGGGTGCCCTCGAGGAGCGTGATGAGCATCGCGGCGGCCAGCCAGAGGCCGAGCGGCATCAGGTAACGCAGACGCGGGTCGCTCATCGGGCTCACGGAGCCCTGGGCGCCGGTAGGCGAGGCCCATCGACGGACGCCAACTGGCCATCCGTCACGCGGCCTCCGCGCCCGGGGACGGGTCCGCGGCGTCACCCCTCCGCTCGCACCCTCGCCGCCGGGTCAGCCCTACCGCCGGCGAAGACGACGCCTTCGCGCTCGAGCTCGCGGCGAACGCGCTCGGGGTCGCCCAGGGCGGTCGCTGCGACCGTCCCGTCGGCCTTGAGCACTCGGTGGGCTCCTTCGACTTCGTCGCGGATGAAGCGCTGGTTGAGCGTACGGGCCTGGGCCGGGTCGCCGCCGGCCGCGGCAACGACGTCGGCGTAGCTCATCCACCTCCCCTCCGGTATCCCCTCGACCACCGCCTGGAGCTGCTTTGCGTCCATCTCCTCCCCCTCCCAATCGTTGGAGGAGGCGAGGCTATGACCGCTCCGTGCCGGTCAGGCCGGTTGCGCGCGTTTTGTCACATGGCCTGCACGACTATGCGCAACTTGCGCCCTTCGATGAGGGTGGAAGCGCCGTCGACCGCGCGGTCGTAGGTCACTGAGGTCGCCAGCGTCTCGCCTGCCACGTAGTGCTCGTCGCGGCGGATCGCGTCGAGGAGGTCGCCGTCGCCGGCGAGCGTCAGGGCGATCCGGTCCTCGACCGCCAGGCCCGACGCCTTGCGCGTCGCCTGGATCGCGTGGACCGCCTCGCGAACCCAGCCCTCCCGGCGCAGCTCCTCGTCGATCGCGAGATCGAGCGCCACCGCGTGGCTTCCCTCACGCTCGAGCTGGTAGCCCTCGAGGGGGAGGAGCGAGAGCTGGAGGTCGGCCGCGCCGAGCTCGTGGTCGCGCCCGTCGATCGCGACGCCGAGGTGCCGGCCCTCGCGCAGCGCCTGAGCCACGTGGTCGGGCTCCAGCGCGCCAATGGCCGCCACCACCTGCGGCATCTGCTTCCCGAACCGCGGCCCGAGCGTGCGGTAGTTGGGCTTGACCTCGTAGCGGCCGAGATCGTCGGCCTCCGAGACGAAGCGCAGCTCCTTGACGTTGAGCTCCTCGCGGACGATGTCGGTCAGGCGCTCGATCGCCGCTCGCTCGCGACCGGCCGCCACGACTGCCGCCTCGCGCAGCGGTTGGCGCACCTTGAGCTTCGCCTGCCCGCGCGCGGCGAGGCCGAGCCGCACGGTCTCGCGCGCCGTCGCCATCGCGAACTCGAGCTCGACGTCGCGCTCGCCGGGCTCCGGCCAGTCGCATAGGTGGACGCTGCGCTCGCTCCCGTCGAGGTTGTCGTAGATCTCGTCGGCCACGAACGGAGTGAACGGCGCCAGCAGCTTGGCGACCGTGACGAGGCAGTGGCGAAGGGTCGCGAAGGCGGTGGTGTCCTCCCTCCAGAAGCGCCGGCGCGAGCGCCGCAGGTACCAATTGGAGAGATCGTCGACGAACGCCGCGGTCGCCCGGCCGGACATGGTCGCGTCGTATGCGTCCAGGCGCTCGGTCACCGTCTCGACTGTCGCCGCCAGGCGGGAGAGCACCCAGCGGTCGAGCTCGGTCCGCGGCCCGGCGTCCTCGCCGACCCTCCCCGGCTCCTCGCCCGCGGGGCCGGAGAGGTTCGCGTAAAGGACGTAGAAGCTGTAGGTGTTCCACAGCTGGAGCAGGAACTGGCGCACCGACTCGCCGACCGTGTCGACGCTGAAGCGGTAGCCGTCCCACGGCTGCTTGGAGGTGAAGTAGTACCAGCGGAAGGCGTCGGCCCCGTGGGCGTCGAGAACCTCCCACGGAACGACGATGTTGCCCAGCGACTTGGACATCTTCTTGCCCTCGGGATCGAGGATCAGCCCGAGGCATACGACGTTCTCGTAGGGCGCGCGGTCGAAGAGCAGCGACGAGATGGCCAGCAGCGAGTAGAACCACCCGCGCGTCTGATCGAGCGCCTCGCAGACGAAGTCGGCCGGAAAGCGCTCGCGGAAGCGCTCCTCGTTCTCGAAGGGCGCGTGGTGCTGGGCGAAGGGCATGGCGCCTGAGTCGAACCAGACGTCGATGACCTCGGGCACGCGGGTCATCGGCTCCGAGCACTCCGTGCAGGGGAAGCCGATCTCGTCGACCCACGGCCGGTGCGGGTCGGTCACCGCGACGCCGGACAGGGACTCGAGCTGCGCGAAGCTCCCGATGCACCGGACGTGGCCGCTGGGGCAGCGCCAGACCGGAAGCGGAGTCCCCCAGTAGCGCTCGCGCGAGAGCGCCCAGTCCACGTTTCCCTCCAGCCACTTGCCAAAGCGCCCGTGCTTGATGTGCTCGGGGTGCCAGGTGACCGTCTCGTTGGCGGCCAGCAGGCGGTCGCGGTGCTGCTGGGTGCGGATGTACCAGGACGGCTTGGCGTAGTAGAGCAGCGGGGTGCCGCAGCGCCAGCAGTGCGGGTAGGCGTGCTCGTAGGACTCGGCGCGCAGCAGGCGGCCGCGGCTGGAGAGGTCTGCTACGAGGTCGGGGTCTGCCTCCTTGACCCAGCGCCCGGCGTAGGGGCCGATGCTCTCGTCGTAGGTGCCGTCGGGCAGTACGGGGTTGACCACGGCGAGCCCGTGCTCCTCGCCGAGCCGGAAGTCGTCCTCGCCGAAGGCGATGGCAGTATGGACGAGCCCGGTTCCGTCCTGCGCGGTTACGAAGTCGGCGGGGAGGACCGTATGGCCCTTGGGCCCGTAGGCCTCGCCCGGGATGAACGGGAAGGGCGGCTCGTAGCGGGTGCCCTCGAGGGCGACGCCCTCGATGCGATCGAGGATCTCCGCCTCCTCTCCGAGCACGCGGACGACGAGCGGCTCGGCCAGGACGTAGACCTCGCCGCTGGGCACGCGCGCGCGGACGTAGGTCATCGCGGGGTCGAGCGCCACCGCGGCGTTGGAGACCAGCGTCCACGGGGTCGTCGTCCACACGAGCAGCTCGTCGCCGAGCTCGATCGAAACGCCGGCTGGCGCCTCGGTGACCGGGAGGCGCACGTACACGCTCGGGTCGACGACGTCCTTGTATCCCAGGGCGACCTCGTGGGAGGAGAGCGAGGTCCCGCAGCGCGGGCAGTAGGGGACCACCTTGTGACCCTCGTAGAGAAGGCCGCGCTCCCACAGCTCCGAGAGCGCCCACCAGACAGACTCGACGTAGGTGGGGTCGAGCGTCCGGTAGGGGTCGTCGAGATCGAGCCAGAAGCCGATGCGCTCAGTGAGCCGGTTCCACTCCTCGATGTAGTGCAGCGCCGACTCGCGGCAGCGCTGGTTGAACTCGGCGATCCCGTAGGCCTCGATCTCGGCCTTTGATGAGATGCCCAGCTCCTGCTCGACGGCGATCTCAACCGGCAGCCCGTGGCAGTCCCAGCCGCCCTTGCGCTCGACGTAGTGCCCGCGCATCGTCTTGTAGCGCGGGAAGATGTCCTTGAACACGCGCGCGAGGACGTGGTGGGATCCGGGCCGCCCGTTAGCGGTTGGCGGCCCCTCGTAGAAGGTCCACGGCGGCGCTCCCTCGCGGCGGCGAAGCGACTCGCGGAAGACGTCGCGCTCGCGCCAGCGCTCGAGCACCTGCTCCTCGAGCTTGGGGAGCGACTGCTGGGGGTCGACGGGGCGGTGCGGCGGAGCCATCGCGCTCCTCACTGTATGCGCTGGACTATGCGCCGCGGAGGGCTCGGGCGGGGCGCCCGGGGTCATGGGCCGGGGCTCGCGCAGGGCGCCGGACTAGGCCCCGCGAAGGGCTCGCGCGGGGCGCCCGGCATCCTGCGCCGCAGGGCGCCCGACGTCATGGGCCGGGGCTGGTGAGCGGCGCCCGGCATCCTGCGGCGGGACTGGCGGCGACCGCACGATCGCGGGCCCGGTCAGCCGTTCCAGGAGCACCTGGCGGGCGCCGACGGGGGACGTCCCCAGCCGGCAGACCGTGCTCGCCCCGGTGTCGGGAAGGGCGCCGCGGAAGTCGAATACCTCTACCGCCGGCACGGCTTGGCGCACCGCGTAGACGAGGCGGCCGAGGACGTCCATGGTCGCGCGGCGGCCGGTGAGGACGATCGCCGCCGGGCCCAGCGCCCGCAGCGCGCGCTTGAGGCGGGCCGTGTCGACCTCGACCTCGACGGTCAGTGTTCGCAGCCCTCCGCGCCGAAGCGCCAGCTCGAGGGCCGCGACGTAGAGCGCGTCGGCGTCGTAGGTTTGCGCGGCATCGACCACGAGGACGCCCTCCGGGCGCGTCGCCGGCGGCGCGAGCCGCTGGGCGGCCGCAAGCCAGCCGGCGGCACGCCGCCAGGCGAAGTGAAGCCCGGCCCGGCGGGCTCCTCGCCGCGCAGCGACTCGAGGGCCGGCAGGAGCAGCTCCTCCACCGTTCGCTCGACGGAGCGAAGCGCAAGGCTGTCCTCGAGCAGTCGGTCGGCCTGCTCCTCGTCGAAGCGGGCGAAGGCGGCGCGCAGGCGCGCGCAGGTCGATGGCCCTTCGCCGCGCTCTCGCGCGATGGAGACGGCGGAGGAGATGTTCTGCGTCTCCTCGAAGGCCTGGCGCAGCGCCTCGACCTCGACCTCGACCAGGTCGTACTGACGGTGGCCGCCCGGCGTGCGCCGCGGCGTGGGGAAGCCGAAGCGCCGCTCCCAGCTGCGAAGGGTGTTCGGGCTCACGCCGAGCATGACGGCTGCGGCGTTGGTGCGCATCGCGCTCATGGCCACGAGGGTTTGTGACGCCTTTGGCAGCTTCCCGCAAGGAGCGCAAGGAAGCGTGCAGCTACGGTGGGCTGCGCTGCTCGAGCGACAGGACGAACTACTCGAGCAATCCTGCGAGGTGGCAGGCGATGCGCTTGGGTGCGAGGATCCATCTCGATGGGGCGCCTCGACGAGCTCGACCTGTCGCTCAAGCTCTCCCGTGCCGAGGAGGCCGATCGCCTCTCGGCGGCGCAGGAGCGCCTGCTCGAGCTCCGCCTCCACCTCGCTGGGCTCATGGGCGACGGTCGGCTGGGCCCGCCGGTCTGCGTCCTCTTCGAGGGATGGGACGCCTCGGGGAAGGGCGGCGCCATCAAGCGCCTCGTCTCAGAGCTCGATGCGCGCCACGTCCACGTCGCGCAGTTCGCGGCGCCCACCCACGACGAGAAGCGCCACCACTTCCTGTGGCGCTTCTTCCCGGCGCTGCCCGGCTGGGGCGGCATGGCCGTGCTCGACCGTACGTGGTACGGCCGGGTCCTCGCCGAGCGCGTCGAGGGCTTCGCCACCAGGCAGCAGTGGCGCCGGGCCTACGGCGAGATCTCGGGGTTCGAGGAGTCGCTCGCCGCGGAGGGGATGATCATCGTCAAGTTCTGGCTGCACGTCTCCGGCAAGGAGCAGCTCAAGCGCTTCAAGGCACGCGAGAAGGACCCGCTGAAGGCGTGGAAGATCACCGACGAGGACTGGCGCAACCGCAAGAAGCGCCCGGCCTATGAGAAGGCGGTCGAGGACATGCTCGACAAGACCGACAAGCCGTTGGCGCCGTGGACGCTCGTCGAGGGCGAGTCCAAGCGCTACGCGCGCGTAAAGGTGGCCTCCGAGACGGGCGCGCAGATCGAGGCCGGCATGCGCCACAGGGGCTTCGAGCCGCCGCGAAACGGCCAGCCGGCGAAGGCCTACGAACGCGGCGGCGTCGGAGCGTCGGCGTCGGGGCCCGACTCCTGAACAGCGCAGGAGCGTCGGAGCGTCGGCGCCGGGGCCCGGCTCCTGAGGCCACGCGGTCGCGGGCCGCGCGTGCGCTGAGAGCAATCGCCGCGCTGGCCCTCGTGGTGGTGGCGGGGTGCTCCCAGGGCGAGCCCGTTCTCCCGCGCGCGTGCCTCCAGGGCCAGCGGGCGGTGACGGGCGCGCTGCGAAGCGCCCCCGGCACGGTCTCGTTTGCCGACGGCACGCGCCTGTCGACTTGCGTCGAGGGTGCCGACAGCGGATCAGAGCTCCAGGAGGTCGGGCTCTCCTACGTCAACGCGGCCTCGACGCTCGCCGAGGCCGTCCCGCGCTCCGACGCCGCCGCCGTGCAGCTCGGCTATCTGGTCGGGGCGACTCGGCGCGGTGCCGGGGAGACCAACGGCTTGGGCTTCGAGCTCCTCCGGAGGATCGAGCTGGCGGTCGGGATCGACGGCCCGCAGCCCACCCGCCGTGCGGCCTACGCGCGCGGGCTGGCCGCCGGACGGCGAAACGGCTGAACCGCCGAGCCGCCGAGCCGCCAGCCCGCGCGGGGACCCCTGGGATACCGTGTGGCGGACGGCAAGCGGAGGGAAGGACTAAAGGCCCATGGGGAGCGAAGCCAAGCAGGAGCTCTGGGGCGGGGAGACGCGCAAGGCGGTCGAGAACTTCCCCGTCTCCGGAAAGCCGGTCGACGCGGAGGTGGTGCGCTGGCTGGGCCGCCTCAAGGCGGCCGCCGCGCGCGTGAACGCCGAGCTCGGCGAGCTCGATCCAGAGCTCGCCGAGCGCATTGCAAAGGCCGGCGACCGCGTCGCCGAGGGGGAGTTCGACGACCAGTTTCCCGTCGACGCCTTCCAGACGGGCTCGGGCACCTCCTCGAACATGAACGCCAACGAGGTCATCGCCGCCCTGGCGGGCGAGGGAGCCCATGCCAACGACCACGTGAACCTGGGACAGTCCTCCAACGACGTCTTTCCCTCCGCCGTCCACCTCGCCGCGCTCGAGGAGGCGACCAACGCGCTGCTGCCCGCGCTCGAGCAGCTCGAGGCGTCCTTCGCCACCAAGGCGCAGGAGTTTAAGGACGTCGTCAAGGCGGGGCGCACCCATCTCATGGACGCGGTGCCCGTCACCCTTGGCCAGGAACTCGCCGGCTATGCCGCGCAGATCCGGCTCGGCGCCCAGCGGGTCCGCGCCGCGCTTCCCCACGTCGCCCAGATCCCGCTCGGGGGGACGGCGACGGGCACCGGCCTCAACACCCATCCCGAGTTCGCCAGGCGCGTGCGCGCGCTGCTCGAGGAGAGCTCCGGCCTCGAGATCCGGCCGCCCGAGGACCCCTTCGAGGCCCAGGGCAACCGCGATGCCCTCGTCGAGCTCAGCGGCGCTCTCAAGGTCATCGCGGTCTCGACGACCAAGATCGCCAACGACCTCGCGATGATGGGCTCGGGGCCGCGTGCGGGGATCGGCGAGCTGCTCCTCCCCGAGCTCCAGAAGGGCTCCTCGATCATGCCGGGGAAGGTCAACCCGGTCATCCCCGAGGTGGTCATTCAGGTCGGCGCCCAGGTGATCGGCAACGACGCCGCGATCACCATCGCCGGAATGCAGGGCAACTTCGAGCTCAACGTGCGCGTGCCGCTCATCGCGCGCAACCTCATCGAGTCCATCGGCCTCTTGACCGCCACGTGCCGGCTGCTGGCCGAGAAGTGCGTCGACGGCATGGAGGCAAGCATCGAGGGATGCGAACGCTCGGCCGAGTCGACGCTCGCCGTGGCCACCGCGCTCAACCCCTACATCGGCTACGACCGCGCGGCGGAGATCGTCAAGGATGCCGCCAGCTCGGGGCGCACGCTGCGCGAGGTCGCGCGCGAGCACGGGGTCGAGGAGTCCGTCCTCGACGAGGCGCTCGACCTCCGCAAGATCGCGGCGGGCAACCAGGCCGACTGACCCCCAGCGTCAGGCGTGACGCCCTTCCCGCTTCGATGCCGGCGGTGGGTCTTAGCGCGCCGGTCAGCCTTGGAGCTCCGACCGCTGCCGGCGTCTCGCGCTTGATCGATAAAGCATTCGCCGAGCGTCTGCGCGCCGGAGAGCGCTCGACCCGCTGACAGGTCCTATCGTGCGGGCATGCCGTCGCCAAGCGAAGCGTCCATGAGCTATGCGACGATCCAGGCGAGCGCCGGAGCGGGGTCGAGCGAGCCCGCGATCAGCGTGACGGGGCTGGTCAAGTCCTTCGGGGACGTCCGGGCCCTCGACGGAGTTGACCTCGAGGCGCCGGCGGGCGCCGTGCTCGGTCTACTGGGCCCCAACGGCGCCGCCGGGCGGACGCTGGCCGACGTCGTGACGAACATGCTCTCGGTCACGGTCCTGATCGTCACCGGACTGATCATCGGCTTCTCGTTCCACGCAAGCGCGACGGAGATCGTCGCCGGCCTCGGGCTGCTGCTGCTCTTCGGCTACGCGTTCTCCTGGGTCTTCGCCCTGCTCGGGACGCTCGTCTCCTCCCCCGAGGCGGCGAACTCGGTGGGCTTCATCGCGGTGTTCCCGCTGACCTTCATATCCTCGGCCTTCGTGCCGGTGGACTCCATGCCCTCGGCGCTTCAGGCCTTCGCGGAGATCAACCCCTTCACCGTCACCGTGGACGCGATGCGCGCACTGTGGCTCGGAGCGCCGGCCGGCAACAGCGTCTGGGGCGCAGTCGCCTGGTCGCTCGCGATCCTCGCGGTGTTCGCGCCGCTCGCAGTCGCCCGCTACCGCCGGGCGGCGGGGGGCTGAAGGCATGGCTCCTACAAGCTCATCGCGATGTACTTGACCTCGAAGTACTCCTCGATGCCCTCGTGGCCGCCCTCGCGGCCGAAGCCCGACTGCTTGACGCCGCCGAAGGGCGCCGCGGCATTGGAGACCACGCCCTGGTTGAGGCCGACCATGCCGGTCTCCAGGCCCTCGCAGACGCGGAAGGCTCGCCCGAGGTCCCGCGTGTAGACGTAGGCGACCAGGCCGAACTCGGTGTCGTTGGCGTTGGCGATGGCCTCGTCCTCGTCGTCAAACGTTGCGATCGGGGCGACCGGGCCGAAGATCTCCTCCTTGAGCAGCCGCGCGTCCTGCGGGATGTCGGCCAGGACGGTCGGGTCGTAGAAGTAGCCCGCGCCGTCGCGGGCGTGGCCTCCGACGACCGCCGTCGCCCCCTTGCCCAGCGCATCCTCGACGAGCTCTGAGACCTTGGAGCGCTGGTCGTCGTCGATCAGCGGGCCCACCTCGACGCCCTCCTCGGTCCCGCGGCCCACCTTCAGCGCGCCCATCTTCTCGGCGAGCTTCTCGGTGAAGTCGTCGGCCACGCCGCCGGCGACGTGGAAGCGGTTCGCGCTGGTGCACGCCTCACCGACGTTGCGCATCTTGGCCAGCAGCGCGCCCTCGACCGCCGCATCGACGTCTGCGTCGTCGAAGACCACGAACGGCGCGTTGCCCCCGAGCTCCATCGAGAGCCGAAGCAGCCGCTTGGAGGCCTGCTCCATGAGCGCTCGCCCCACCTCGGTCGAGCCGGTGAAGGAGAGCTTGCGCGTGCGCGGATCCTTGATGAGCGGCCCCATGACCGAGCCGCTCGACGAGCTGGTGATCACGTTGAGCACGCCGCCCGGCAGCCCGGCCTGCCCGAGGATCTGCGCGAGGGCGAGCATCGAGAGCGGCGTCTGCTTGGCGGGCTTGACGACCATCGTGCACCCCGCGGCGATCGCCGGGCCAATCTTGCGCGTGCCCATAGCCATCGGGAAGTTCCACGGGGTGATGAGCAGACACGGCCCGACGGGCTGCTTGGTGGTCAGCACCCGGCCGGTGCCGGTCTGGTTGACGACGTAGCGGCCCTCGATGCGCACGGCCTCCTCGGAGAACCAGCGGAAGAACTCGGCGGCGTAGGCGATCTCGGCCTTGGACTCGGCGACCGGCTTGCCCATCTCGAGGGTCATGAGCAGCGCGAGCTCGTCGGTGCGCTCCACGATCGCCTCGAAGGCGCGGCGCAGGATCTCCCCCCGCTCGCGCGGCGGGTGAGAGCCCCACTCGCCCTGCGCCTGCACCGCCGCGTCGAGCGCGGCGACGGCGTCCTGCGGCTTGGCGTCGGCGACCTGCGTGAGCGTCTCGCCGGTCGAGGGGTCCTCCACCGGCAGCGTCCCGCCCTCCGCGCCGTCGTGCCACTCGCCGCCGATGTAGAGCTGCTTGGGGACGCCGTCGAGGACCCGGCGCTCCTCGAATTCGGTCACTTCGCTCATGTCGTCACGGTCTCCGTTCCCAGCTCCTCGGATATGGCCACATCCGTCGAGTAGTCGATCGGGAGGACGATCACCGAGGGCAGCTCGAGCGTGAGCGCGCGGTTAAGGTGCTCGCGGAAGTCCTCGACCGACTCGCAGCGCCAGCCGGGCAGCCCGAAGCTCTCGGCGAGTCCCACGAAGTCGGGGTTGGTGAAGTCGGTGCCGAAGTGTCGGCCGAACTTCTTGTCCTGCTTCCACACGATCGAGCCGTACTGATGGTCCTCCCAGATCACGTTGACCACGGGCGTGCGCAGCCGCTTGGCCGTCTCGAGCTCCTGCACGTTCATCAGGAAGCCGCCGTCGCCGTTGACCGTGACCACGTTGCGGCCGGGATGCACGAGCTTGGCCGCGATCGCACTGGGCACGGCGAAGCCCATCCCGGCCAGGCCGTTGGCGATGAGCACGGTGTTGGGCTCGTGGGCGGGGAACATCCGGGCGATCCACAGCTTGTGCAGGCCCACGTCGGAAATCAGGATGTCCTCCCGGCCGAGCGCCTGGCGGATCTCCCACAGCGCCCGCGGCGGCTGGACGGGAAAGGCGTTGTCGGTCTTGGCCTGCTCGAAGCGGCGCAGGACGAGCTCGCGGAGCCGGTGCGAGCCCCCGCCGTGCGGCGCGTCGCGCAACGCCTCGGTCAGCCGTGAGAGGACGTTGTAGGGGTCACCGACCAGCTCGACCTCGGGCTGGAAGAAGGTGTCGATCTCCGGGGAGGCGGTGTCGACGACGATGATCTTCTTGTCGCCCCTGGGGTTCCAGTGGTGGGGAGAGTGCTCGACGAGGTCGTAGCCGATGGCGAGAACCACATCGGCCTCCTCGAAGCCCGCGAGCGCGTAGTCGCGCGACTGCAGGCCGACGGTGCCGAGCGCGTGTGGGTCTTCGTAGTCGAGCAGGCCCTTGGCCATGAAGGTCTCGGCGACCGGGATGCCGGTCGCCCTGGCCAGCTCGCGCAGGGCGGGCGAGGCGCCCGTGCGCACGACCCCGTTGCCGGCGAGCGCGATCGGGTTGAGCGCCGAGCGGATGATGTCGGCCGCGCGCAGGAGCTCGCGCGCGCTGGGCTCCGGGTTGACGTTGCGCCGGCGGGGAAGCGGCTGGACGTGGTTGGGCAGGGCGCGGGCCATTACGTCCTCGGGCAGCTCGATGTGGGTCGCTCCGGGCTTCTCGGACTCGGCCACCTTGAACGCCTTGCGGACGACCTCGGGGATGATCTCGGGCGCCGAGAGCCGCGCGTTCCACTTGGTGATCGGCCGCATGAGCGCCATGACGTCGATGTACTGATGGGACTCCTTGTGCATGCGCTCGAGGTCGCCCTGCCCGGTCAGCGCCACCAGCGGCGCGCGGTCGAGGAAGGCGTCGGCGACCCCGGTGACCAGGTTCGTGGCGCCCGGCCCCAGCGTGCCCAGGCAGACCCCCGCGCGGCCCGTCAGCCGCCCGTACATGTCGGCCATGTAGGCGCCGCCCTGCTCGTGGCGCACCGGGACGAACTTCACCGAGGAGCTCGCGAGCGACTCGTTGAGGTCGAGGGTCTCCTCGCCCGGGATCCCGAAGACGTGCTTGACGCCCTCGACCTCCAGGCACTCCACGAAGACGTCGGACGCCCGGCGCTCGCTCATCGTGGGTGACGCTAGCAGCGCACGGGCGGGCCGAAGGACCCGGCTGCTCTGCTTGGCACCGAGCGCGCCCGCGGGTCAGGGTAGGCCGCTCGGCAGGACCGCGAGCCCGCGATGCCGCGCCGCATTCCACAGCCGGTGGTCCCACGTGGCGAGACGCAGGTCGGGCCCGGCGACTGCGAGTGCCGCGGCCAGGTGGAGTGCGTCGAGTGTGCGGAGGTCGTGCTCCCTCGCGAGGTCCACCGCCGTCTCGCAGAGCCCTTGGTCGACCTCGACCACGGTGAAGGTCTGCCAGTCGGCTCGCAGTGCCGCAACCGGCACCCCTGTGAGCTGGACAGCCCGCGCGGTCTCGACGAAGGCCACCCTGCAAGCTGCCCAGTCCTGCGTCTCCGCCATCCAATGCTCGACGAGCTCGCTCCCCGACTCGTCGAGGTAGCGCTTGACGAGCGCGCTCGCATCCAGGTAGAGAATCAGCGGTCTTCCTCGCGCCCTTCGAGCACGAGGTCTGTTCCGCTCACGTCTACCTTGATTCGCTTCGGCGGTCGGGTGGGTTTCGGCTTGGTCGGAAGGGTTACGCGGCCCTCAGCGGCCAGGCGCCGGAGCTTGTCGTCGGGCGCACCAGTCGGGAGGATGTCCGCGAGCGGTCGACCGCGCTTGGTCACCCTCACCTGCTCGCCTCGCGCAGCAAGATGCAGGTAGGCGCTGAGGTTGCTCTTCAGCTCGCGGACGCCCACCTCGCGCATGTGGTCACATTACCAGCTTGTGGCTACATCACCTTTGCTCGCGGGCGCACCTCGCGCTCGATGCTCGCGGCCGCGTAGGCGTCGGCCTCGTCGAGCGTCTCGTCCTCGAGCAGCTTGGCGGTGAGCGACTCGAGGCGGTCGCGGTTGTCGGTGAGCAGGGTCCGGACCTCGTCGTAGGCCTCCTCGACGATCCGGCGGACCTCCTCGTCGACCAGTCGCTGGGTGTGCTGGGAAGTGCCGTCGGCGCCGGGGAGGAGCGGGCCCTCGCCGTCGGAGGCGGCCACGGTGACGGGGCCGATCGTCTGGCTCATCCCCCACCGGCCGACCATGTGCCGCGCGACCCGGGTGAGCTGCTGGAGGTCTGACTCGGCGCCCGTGGTGATCTCGTCGTAGACGATCTCCTCGGCGACCCGCCCGCCGAGCGTGACCTTGATCTTCCCGCGCAGGTCGCCCTCGGAGTAGTTGAAGCGGTCGGTCTCCGGGGTGGCGAGGGTGACTCCGAGCGCCATTCCCCGCGGGATGATCGACACCTTGCGGACCGGGTCGGCGCCCGGCGTGAGCATGCCGACCACGGCGTGGCCGGCCTCGTGGTAGGCGGTGCGCTCGCGGTCGGCGTCGGTCATGACGACCTTGCGCTCGGCCCCGAGGACGATCTTCTCCAGGGCGTCGGAGAAGTCCTCGGGCGCGACGCTCTCATGCCCGCGGCGAGCGGCGGTGAGCGCGGCCTCGTTGCACAGGTTGGCGAGGTCGGCGCCAACCATTCCCGGCGTCGTCGCGGCGACTTGGTCGAGGTCGGCGTCGTCGGCAAGAGGCAGCGAGCGGGTGTGGACGTCGAGGATCTTGCGTCGCCCGACCTTGTCGGGCGGCTGGACGGCGACGCGGCGGTCAAAGCGCCCAGGGCGCAGGAGCGCCGGGTCGAGCACCTCGGGGCGGTTGGTAGCCGCGACGACGATCACCTCGGTGTTGGCGTCGAAGCCGTCCATCTCGGTGAGGATCTGGTTGAGCGTCTGCTCGCGCTCGTCGTTGCCGCCGAAGCCGGCCATGCCGGCGCTGCGGCGGCGGCCGATCGCGTCGAGCTCGTCGATGAAGATGATCGCCGGCGAGGACTCCTTGGCCTGCTTGAAGAGGTCGCGCACGCGCGAGGCGCCGACGCCGACGATCATCTCGACGAACTCGCTGGCCGAGATGGAGAAGAACGGAACGCCGGCCTCCCCGGCGACGGCACGGGCGAGCAGCGTCTTACCGGTTCCGGGCTGACCGGAGAGCAGCACGCCACGCGGGATGCGCCCGCCGAGGCGCTGGTACTTCTGCGGGTTGCGCAGGAAGTCGACGATCTCGACCAGCTCGTCCTCGGCCTCGTCGATCCCGGCGACGTCCTCGAAGTTGACTCGCTGCGTGCTGCCCTCGTCGGCCCGCCGGGCCTGCGAGCGACCGAGGCCGGCGATCCCACCGCCCATCCCGCCCGCCGCTCGGCGCATGAGGAAGAACAGCAGGACGACGAAGAGGATCGTCGGGCCGAAGCCGACGAGGATCGTCTCGACCAGCCCGCGGCCGTCGTCGACCGGCTTGGCGTTGACCTCGACCCTCTTGGACTGGAGGAGGTTTGACAGCGCGTCCGTGTTGGCGAAGGCGGGGACCTCGGTCGAGAAGTTCTCGGTCACCTTGGCCTTCTTGTCGTCGGGCGGGTACTTCAGCTTCATCCTGAACTCGCCCTGCACCGCGGTCCCCTCCGACGAGATCGACTTCACGTTGCCCGCCTGGACCTGCTGTAGGAAGGTCGGGTTGTAGGGGACGCGCACGCGCTCCTCGGGCTTGGCGAAGAGCGAGCTCAGCCAGTAGTTCAGCGCGAAGAGCGCGATGATCAGCGCGACGAAGCGCCAGCCGAAACGCGGGAGCATCGGCGGCTTTGGTGGCGGCGGCGCCCCCCGGCCGTCGGGGCCCGGCTGGACGCGCCAGCCCGGCATCTTGCCCTCCCGGTCGGGCAGCTGGGGCGGGGTCGCGCTGGGCGGAGACGGCGCCGGGCGCTCGGGCGCCGGCGCCTGAGCGTGCGGAAGGGGATCGGGCATGAGGGCCACCATGCTAAGCGGCGGCGGTAAGGGTGGGGTGAGCGGCGCGCGGGGCGGACCAGAGCTGGGGCGAACCGTGTTCGGGCGAGACGCGCTGGCGGGGCCGCTCGCGAAGCGGAGGCTTATCCTGCATCGATGGCCGGCCCACTGCTCGCCGTCGACGCGCCGTCGCTTCTCTTCCGCGCCTGGTTCGCGCTTCCAGACTCGATCGAGGACGGAGCGGGGCGGCCGGTGAACGCGCTGCTGGGTACCGCGAACCTCGTCCTCTTCGAAGTGGCGCGCCATGCACCGCGCGCGGTCGTCCTGTGCTTCGGGGCCGAGGCCGCCGCCTACCGGGTCGACGCCTACCCGCCCTACCACGCCGACCGCGAGGATCCACCCGATGGCCTCTCCTACCAGTTCGCCGACGCGCAGCGGTTCTTCGCCGCCTTCGGCTGGAGCTCGGTACACGACGAAGCGCTCGAGGCCGACGACCTGCTCGGCTCGCTGGCGACGATCGAAGCCGCCGCGGGAGGCCGTGCGCTCGTCCTCACCGGCGACCGCGACATGTACCAGTGCGCGAGCGAGCAGACGACCGTGCTCTACGTCAAGACGGGCGGGGCGAGGGGCGCCGAGGAGGTCCGCCCAGACGAGGTCCGCCGCCGCTACGGCGTGGCGCCCGAGCTCGTCCCCGACTTCATCGCGCTGCGCGGCGATCCCTCCGACAGCCTGCCGGGCGCCAAGGGCATCGGCGAGAAGACCGCGGCTGATCTCCTACGCCGTCACGGCTCCCTCGAGGGCGCGCTCGAGCGCTGGGCCGCAGAGCCGCCCCGCGTCCGCGCAGCCCTGCGCAATCAGGCCGACGAGCTGCGCACCTTCAAGGACATCGCGACCCTGCGCCACGTCGACCTTCCCCGCCCACGCGACGCGCCGCTGGACACCGACCGCGCAGCCGCCGCGGCGCGTGAGCGCGGCATGGAGCAGCTCGCCGAGCGGCTCGAGGGTCTCGCCCCGTAGCCTGGATCCACAGATCCTCGCGACGAGACGGCTCCGGGCTCGGTTACTCCGTCACGTCCTCCCCCCGCGGCGACGAGACGGTGAGCACGATCTGGACGTCGACGAGCGTCGCGTCGACCACGTCTCCCCGACGCTGCATCTCGCGTACGAACGCTCGGTACTCGCGCGTCGTGGAGAACGTGCGACCGCCGCTCGAGTACGGGCGCCACTGCGCATCGGGCGCCGCGAACTCGAGCATCGCCGCGAGGCCCCGGCGCTCGTAGGCCTCCCACATGCGGCGCACGATCTCCTCGCGGCGATCCACCCTCGCGAGCCTACGGCGTGGACGGGGGCTACGGGGTGAACTTCACGGTGATGACGTCGCCGTCGCGCATGAGGTAATCCCGGCCCTCCAGGCGCAGGGTGCCGCGCTCGCGCGCCGGACCGTAGCCGCCGGCGTCCACGAGCGCGTCCCAGCCGATCATCTCTGCCCGCACGAAGCCGCGCTGGATGTCCGAGTGGACCTCGCCGGCAGCGTGCCAGGCGGACAGCCCGCGGCGCAGGTGCCAGGAATGGGCGGGAGATCCCTCGCCGGCCGTGAAGAAGGCGATCTGCTCGAGCAGGGCAAAGGCCTCACCCACGACTCGATCCAGTCCCGGCTCGGCGATCCCAAGGCCCTCTCGCATCGCGGAGGCGTCGTCGTCTTCGAGCTCTCCAAGCTCACTCTCGATGCGCGCGGAGACGGAGACGGCCCGCGCGCCGTGCGCTGCGGCGTGCTCGGCTATCGCCTCCGGCACATCGCCGTCGCCCTCCTCGACGTTGGCCACGAAGAGGACTGGCTTGGCGGTTAGAGGATGGAGCGCACGCAGGGCGTCGGGCGCCCCCTCGGGGACCGGCACGCTGCGGGCCGGACGGCCGGCCTGAAGCGCTGCGACCACCTTCCGCAGCCACGCCTCCTCTGCGATGGCCGCCTTGTCGAGCGAGCGCGCTTGGCGCTCGACGCGCTCGAGCCGGCGCTCGGCCTGCTCGAGGTCGGCGTAGAGGAGCTCGGCCTCGATCGTGTCGACATCGCGCAGGGGGTCGACGTCCCCCTCGGGGTGGACGACGTTCGGGTCGCGGTGCGCGCGAACCACGTGGAGGATCGCGTCGACCTCGCGGATGTTGGCCAGGAAGCGGTTACCCAGCCCCTCGCCCTCGTGCGCGCCGCGGACCAGCCCCGCGATGTCGTGAACGGCGATGGTGTCGTAGACGACCTCCGAGGCGCCCACCGTCGCCGCCACGGCTTCGAGTCGCCGGTCGACGACCGGCACGATGGCCACGTTGGGCTCGATGGTGGTGAACGGGTAGTTCGCCGCCTGCGCGCCCGCTTGGGTCAGCGCGTTGAAGAGCGAGGACTTGCCCGCGTTGGGCAGGCCGACGATCCCGACCTTCATCGCCCGAGCGAGCCGATGACCGTTCCCAGCGCGGCGCCGACGATCACGTCGGAGGGGTAATGGACACCCAGGAGCACCCGCGAGAGGGCCATGGCGGCCGCGGGGGCGTAGATCGTCCGCGTGCCCAGCAGCGGAGCGAAGGCCCGGGCGGCCGCGAAGGAGCCCGAGGCGTGCGAGCTCGGGAAGCTCAGCTCCGTAGGGGTGGCGATGAGCGCGGGCAGCTCGTCGACGATGGGCCGGCGCCGCCCGATCAAGAGCTTGATCGCCGTCGATATCACCTGGGCGGCGAGCACCGCGAGGGTCGCCTGCCGCCAGCGGTCGCGGCGCCGGCGGTCGAGCATCGCCCCGGCGCCGCCGAGCGCCATCCACAGCGCCCCGTGCTCGCCGAGCGTCGAGTAGGCGCGCACCGCTTCGACCGCCTCCGGGACGCGCACGGAAGCGCGAATCAGCCGGAAGCCGGCAAGGTCGAGCGCGGCGAGCCTTCGGCGGAGCGGCTCGACGTGGGTCAGGGCCGCGAAGCCGGTCTCGGTCGCGGCGACACCGCCGGCCCGCGCGGTTGCGGGCATCGGCTCTCTAGAACCCGACCTGGTGCTCGTCGCGCTCCGTCCGCAGGTAGACGACCTTGCCGAGGTCGAGGCGGACCGTGCCGTCGTCGACCTCCAGGTCGTGCCAGCCGCCGGCCGCCAGAGCGGCGGTGAGCCGATCGAGCGGCTCGGGCTCGACCCGAACCGGTAGTACCAGGCCGCCCTCGAAGCCGATCGTCGCGCGCTCGTGGGTGGCCATCAGCTGGGCCTGCGGCCGTGGAGGGCGAGCGTGGGACGGTGGAGGGCGTGCCTGCGGCCGTGGAGGGCGATCGCGTGGGGTCGACTGGACGCAACCATCAGTGGTCCTCCGCCGGCTGGACGAGCTCGGTGAGCACGCCGCCAGTGGCCGAGGGGTGGACGAAGGCGACCATCGAGTTTTGAATCCCCCGCCGGGCGACCTCGTCGAGCATCCGCACGCCCTCGTCGTTGAGGTCGGCGAGCGTCTGGTCGATGTCGTCGACGCGGTAGGCGACGTGGTGCAAGCCGGGACCCTTCTTGGCGAGGAACTTCCCGACCGGCGTGTCGTCGGAGAGCGGGGCGAGGAGCTCCACGTGGCTCCCGCCAACGTCGAGCAGCGCGGCCTCGACCCCCTGGTCCTCCACCACTTCGCGGTGGGCGAGCTCGAGCCCGAGGGTGTCGCCGTAGAGCGCGAGGCCGTCGTCGATGGACTTGACGACGACGCCGACGTGATCTATGGCGGCGAGCATGCGGGCGGGGAGTGTAGCCGTAGCCGTGGGCGCTACGCCGGCTTGTCGCGCTCTACTGCCGCCGCGGCGGCGATGCCCACCGGCATCGCCGAGCCGGTGCGCGGCGGGCGGACGGGCGCCATGATCTTGTCGATGTCCTCGCGCACGAGGACCTCGTCGCGCAGAAGCGTCTGGGCGAGCGCGTCGAGCTGCTCGCGGTGGCCGGTGATGAGCTTGCGGGCGGCGCGCTGGGCGTGGTCGGCAAGGTCCTGGCGCTCGGCGTCGCGGGTGCGTCGCGTGTGCTCGGAGGAGAGCGCAGTGACGTCGCCGTCGTCGCTCACCCGCTGGGAGGTGATGCCGGTGCCCATGGCGTACTCGTCGATCATCGATCGCGCGATCTCGGCCACCCTGCGCAGGTCGTCCGCCGCTCCGGTGGTGACCGCGCCGAAGACGATCGACTCGGAGACGCGCCCGCCGAGCAGGACCGTCATGTAGTCGACGAGCTCCTCGCCGGTCTTGAGGTAGCGGTCCTCGGCGGGGAGGTTGAGCGTGTAGCCGAGCGCCTGGCCGCGAGGGACGATCGAGATCTTGTGGACGCGGCGACGCTGGGCAGCAGCTCGGCGCACAGCGCATGACCAGCTTCGTGGTAGGCGACGACGCGCTTCTCGTGCGGGTTGAGCGTGCGGCGCGACTGCATGCCGGCCAGCACGCGCTCCAGCGCCGCGTCGAAGTCGCGCATCTCGATCACCGAGCCGTGGCGCCGAGCGGCGAGGATCGCCGCCTCGTTGCAGATGTTGGCCAGGTCGGCCCCGGTCAGCCCGGAGGTCTGGCGCGCGACGAGGTCGAGCTCGACGTGGTCGAGCGGCTTGTTGCGGCAGTGGACGTTGAGGATCCCGAGCCGGCCCTTGACGTCGGGCGGCGAGACGAAGACCTGACGGTCGAAGCGGCCGGGGCGCAGGAGCGCGGGGTCGAGCTTGTCGAGCAGGTTCGATGCGGCCATGACCACGAGGTTGTCGGCCCCTGCGAACCCGTCCATCTCGACCAGGAGCTGGTTGAGGGTCTGGTCCTTCTCCCCCGAGGCGTCGTTGCCCCGCCGCCCCCCGACGGCGTCGAGCTCGTCGATGAAGATGATCGCCGGCGCGTTCTTGCGCGCCTCGGAGAACAGCCTGCGGATGCGCGCCGCGCCCAGGCCGGCGAACATCTCGACGAAGGCCGACGCCGACTGGGCGAAGAACTGGGCGCCCGACTCGTAGGCGACCGCCT
>Ga0183260_10000126_pt1 | contig 55607 bp, 60 predicted proteins | sample AntDrymUQ4972206_2_FD_129768 | JGI IMG/M metagenome (GOLD analysis project Ga0183260, IMG submission 129768) | Polar desert sand microbial communities from Dry Valleys, Antarctica - metaG UQ497 (22.06) (version 2) (version 2) | ecosystem: Environmental > Terrestrial > Soil > Desert | place...
CCGGGCCGCCGCGGACAGCGGCAATGATGGACGCGTACCCCGTCGGGTCGAACGGGACCCAGCGGTTGACGCCTTCGAGCTCCATCGGTTCGCACAACTTCGGATCGGCGGCGTCCATGGACACCAGCAGCCGGGCGAACTCCGCGTGGGCATCGGCGGCGGCGTCCAACACCGTGAAGTTGCAGTGGTTGAACGGCGGGCTCCGCCAGACCACCCGGAGATCCTCGTCGTTTCCCAGCTGGGCGATGGCATTGAACACCAGGTTCGAGCACACGGCGCCGTCGAGCTCCCCCGCCCGAAGACGGGCAAGTTGGGCCAGCTCAGCGCCCCCGGTGTCGCCGTGCTTGCCCACGTCACGATCCAGGCGGGAAGCCACGAGGTCGACCGCAGGGTCGAGACCGTCCGCCCGCATCTCATGGACGGGTACGAGGTGGGCTTGGGGTGAGTCGCGGTCGCCGAAGCCGACGCGTTTGCCCCGTAGATCGGCCAGCGTCCGGGCCGGGCTGTCGGTGCGTACGACGAGGAGGCTGCGCCAGCCGATGTCGGTGTCGCGCATGGCGAGTGCCCCGCAGGCTCCGTCCGTCGCGTCGAGGACGTGGACATACGCAAGGTTGGTGTTCCAGGCGACGTCCAGGCGACCGTCGAGAAGTGCCTGCATCTGTTCGTCATAGGTCTCGAAGGTCATCGGGTCGATGGGGAATCCTCGCTGCTGAAACCATTCGGCGAAGGCAGCCCATATCCTGAGCACTCGCTCGTGGTAAACCACGGCGCCAACTCGGTACGCGCCCATCAGTTCCCACCGGGTCCACGGACGCTGCTTCGCTTGTCGCACGGCGGCGCGCTCGCAGTCGTCTCGTCGAGAACGAGGAGAAGCGACGCCATCGTTCGGCCATCCTTTCACAGGTCCTCGCTGCCTCGCAGGAGGAAGATCCGACGCCGCACCCCGCCGGGCCGCGGCTAGCGTCCCGGTTCTATGGAGGGACCCCGGCTCGGCACCCGGCTGTGGCTCTACACGAACTTCGACTGTAATCTGGCCTGTGACTACTGCTGCGCCGAATCAAAGCCCAATCCGCTCAATGGCCGGCGCCGTCTCTCGGTGGACGTGGCCCAGCGGGCGGCGGAGGAGTTCGGCGGGCTGGGTGGCCGGGAGCTGCTTCTCACCGGCGGCGAGCCGTTCCTGCATCCCCTGCTGAGCGACATAGTGAGTGCCTGCAGCCGCTTCGTGCCCGAACCCGTGGTCATCTTGACCAATGCCATGATTTTCGAGCGGGGACCGCGCCGGACGGTGCTGGAGTCACTCGATCCCCAGCGCGTCATCCTGCAGGTATCGCTCGATTCGGGCACAGCCGCGCTCCACGATCGCCACCGCGGAGCGGGTTCCTTCGCCCGGGCGCTGTCGGGCATACGTCTGGCCCGCACACTGGGATACCGCGTCAAGGTGGCGGCGACGATCGACTCCGCTGACACGGGGGACGAGGTGGCACTCCACACGCTGCTCGACGCCGAGGACATCGCCCCCGAGGACCGCCTGGTGCGCCCCGTGGCCAGAATGGGCTTCGCCTCCTGGGGACTCCCGCTCTCGGCCGCGGCGCTGCAGCCGGAGCCGACCTTGGCTGCCGACGGCGCCTGGTGGCATCCCGTCGCCGTCGCCGATCCCGCCATGCAGGTCACCTCGTCCCCCCTCCCCGTGGCCACGGTTTTCGCAGTGGTCAGGGCCACACTCAACGCCCAGGGGGATCGCTCCGCCGCACTCCACGCCTTTCGCTGTACCTGAGGGCCGTGGGCGCTGGTGACCGGTTCGAGGTGAACCGGTCACCAGCCGGGGACGTGGGTCAGGCGAGGTCGAAGCGACCGAGGGTCATGACCTTGTCCCACGCAGCCACGAAGTCACGCACGAACTTCTCCTTCGAGTGGTCGGCTGCGTAGACCTCCGAGATGGCTCGGAGCTGGGAGTTCGAGCCGAAGACGAGGTCGACGGCGGTGGCGGTCCGCTTGACCTCGCCGGTGGCACGATCGTGACCCTCGTACACGTTTTCCGATGACTCGGATGCCCTCCACTCCGTGCCCATGTCGAGCAGGTTCACGAAGAAGTCGTTGGTCAACGTCTCGGGCCGGTCGGTGAACATGCCGTGGGCGGATAGCCCGACGTTGGTGTTCAGGGCACGCATGCCGCCGATGAGTACCGTCATCTCGGGAGCGGTCAGCGTCAACAGGTTGGCCCGGTCCAGTAGCAGTTGCTCCGGCGGCAACTTCTCTCCAGCCCGGTTCCGGGGGAGCGGGACGTGCGGTTAGCCGCTCGGTCACACCGAGAGCGTCTCGGGCCAACGACCCTCCCGGATGGCCGCGATCAGAGCTCCGGTACGACGCTCGGCCGCGACCTGATCACGAGCGCGTTCGCGATGTGACGGGACCCCATTCAGTGGTCCACCTGGACCACTATCCGGGGGCCCCGTCATGGTCGCCATCCATGCTGTTAGCCCGTCATGCACACCTCGACGTCCGCCACTCCAACGGGCCGAGAGTCCCGGCGTTGACCTGAGGGCCTAAGACGACGATCCGGGTACGTCGTAGACTTGGAGCACCTCGTCGCCGTAGTGATTGATGACCTTGACCGCGATCTTCCCCGTCTCTGGTACCGGGAACGGGCGGCTCACGGTCGAGTACAGACTCGTCCAGGCGTCCTCGTCGATGTCGACCCGCAGAGCGCGTCGCAGTTGTCCGTACGGGTCGTTGCCGCCGGTGAAGTAGGCGTGACGAGATTCTCACGGAGGTGGCGGACCGCTGACGCGCCACCGCCGGCCGGCGTCCCGCACCGGCCGGCGGCACCGAACCCGCAGCTACGGCTGCTCGGGCGCCAGGCCCAGCTGGGTGAGCAGCTCCATTTGGTCGAAGTAGAAGTGGTGGCGGACGATCACGCCGCCGGCCACGGTGGCGATATCGCAGCCTCGGATCCGGACGGCTCTGCCTGTGGCCGGCATGATCGAGCCGTCGGGCAGGGGCAGGGGGCCGGAGTTGGTTCCCACGACCCAGCCCTCGTCGATCGAGGTGTCGCCGGACTCGTGCTCGGCCAGCGGCTCCCAGGTGAAGTCGGGGAGTGCGGAGAGGAACCCACCGAGGTAGCGCACGATCTCGTCGCGGCCCTTGAGCTCGCCCTCGTCGGGTGTCACCGCCACCGCGTCCTCGGCGTACGCCGCGGCCAGCGCGGCCACGTCGTGGTTCACCATGGCCGCCGTCATCCGGTCGATCGTCTCCCTCGCTGCACCCATCGTCCGCTCCTCTCGTGTGTCCCCGGAACCGCTCCGGTGTCCTGGAGGAGATGGTGACGGACGACGGGGTGGCCCGACTTCGGGCAAACCATGCAAAGGCTGGGCCCACCCGCGTGGGTGATTCCGTGTATAGGCCCCGCCCGGCGCTCAGACGAGGCCGTGCTCGTACGCGTAGGCGGTGGCTCCCGATCGGGACGACAGGTCGAGCTTGGTGAAGATGTTCGCCATGTGGCGGGCCACCGTCTTCTCGCTGATCACCAACTCGGCGGCGATGGCCTTGTTCGTGCGGCCGGTGGCCAGCAGGACCAGCACCTCGACCTCCCGGGCGGTGAGCGGCCCGGCCCCCGAGGTGGTCCCCCCCGCGCCGGCCCCGGCGGACCCCCCACCGGCCAGCTCGTCGGCCACCCGCAGGGCGGGCCCGGCTCCGAGGGCGGTGAGCGCCCGTCGGGCGCCGTCGAACTCCATGGCCGCGCCGTCGGCGTCGCCAAACTGGGCACAGGCCACCCCGAGGAGGGCACGGGTGCGGGCCAGCTCATAGGGGACGTCGAGTGCCCGCCACGCATCGGCGGCCCGCCGCAGGGGTCTCGCAGGCGCCGCGCGAGTTGCCCTCGACCAGCAGGACAGCGCCCGCGGCCGAGCCGGCGGTGGCGCGCAGCAGCGGGGAGTCGAAGGCGGCGCCGAAGCCGGCTAGCTCGTCGGCCGCGGCCCGGGCCGCGGCCACGTCGCCGTCGGCCAGCAGCACCTCGACCATGGCGCCCAGAAGCCGGGCCCGGAACGGTGGCTCGCTCGTCTCGCCGAGCAGGCGACGAGCGGCGGCCGCCGCCGCCTGCACGTCGCCCTGGGCCAGGCGCAGCAGGCACAGTCCGGGCTGGGGCGACTTGCCCAGGTCGGCGGCCTGGCGGAAGGCGGCCTCGGCCTCGGCCAGCTCGCCGCGCAGCCGGTGGACCTCACCCCGCTGGTAGTGGGCGTCGGCCGCCGACGGTGTTCCGCCGAGATTGTCCTGGGCCTGCTCGGCCTCGGCGCCGGCGGCGTCCCACCGGCCCCGCAGCACCAACACCTCGGCCCGGTGCACCTGGCAGTTCCCCCGGTACGGGACAAGGTCGGGCTGGGCCGCGCACCAGCCCGACAGGGCCTCGGTCCACTCCGAGGCGCGGCGCAGGTCGAACACGTAGTGGCAGGCCTCGATCAGCGCGCAGTAGACGATCCCGGCCGCGACCGCGGACACCTCGCCGGCGGTCACCGACACCATGGCCTCGTCGAGCAGGGCCAGACCTTTGGCCTGGCTGCCGAGCCACATCGCGGTCTGGCCGCTGGCCATGCGGGTGAAAGCCAGCAGGTCGGCGTCGCCGAAGCGCTCGGCGATGACGGTCGCTTCGCCCAGGGATTCGGCGGCACCGGCCACGTCGCCGGTCTCCAGCTGGCCCATGCCGGCGTAGAACTGCACGTACCCGACCTCCACGCAGTCGCCCGCCTCGTCGGCCAGGCGCTCGGCCCTGGCGATCCACCCCCCGGCCTGGGCTTGGTCCCCGCGCAGCTCCAAGATGAGGCCGATCCAGAAGGCGCACCGGGCCGCCGCGGACTTCGCCCCCGCCGCCAACCAGGCCCGGTGGGTGCGGGTCCACAACGTGACGGCGTCGGCCTCACGCCCGACCAGGTATGTGGCCTCGGCCAGTAGCTGGAGGTCGGCCGGGTCGAGCGCCTCGGCGGCGTCGGCCTCGGCCAGGTGCCCGGCGGCAGCCGCCCAGGCCATGGCACGGTGCGCGGTGCGGCCCTGTCCGATCGCCTCGTCCCTCGGCAGTTCTGCCGGCACCGGCCACGACGATAGCGGGGCGGTCGCCGCCGGCCCGGGCCGACCAGCAGACCTCAGCGGTAGGCGGCGGCCTGGATGCCGTAGAGGTCGCGTACTGGCCGCCCCCGGCCATGAGGTCGGCGTGGCTGAGTTTGGCTGGGTGCGTCGTGAGTGCCCCAGAATCGCGTTTCCGAGCGAAGCCGCCGACCGTCCCAAAACAAGCGCCGGGTCCGGGGGACATCTTCCGGGGTGATCAGCGAGTGCGTGCCCTTGCGCCCGTCACCTGAGCCGCAGGCGATCGACCGGCTGGCCGGTGACGTCGGCGATCAGCTCGTAGTCATGATCGAGGTGGAGAACCGTGAGTTGTGCGAGCTCGGCGGTCGCAGCGTTCAGGAGATCGGGAATGGACGGCGCCCGGTGCTGGCCCCGGTCAGCCAGCGCGGCCTGAACGGCCACGGCGCGGTCCTCGATCGAGGGCGTCAGGTACTCGATCGGCATAGCCGCCAGGGGCGGCCGCCCGGTGCTGACTCGCAGCTCGTCGGCCGAGCGGGCCGAGAACCCGACCTCGAGACGAGTCACCGTCGTGATCCGCACCAGCCCACGCCGGATCCTTGACGCCCACTCCTCGGCATCGTCGCTGTGGGCCAGGCGGACCAGGGCGGATCTGTCAATCAACCACGCCGTCACCGCCACGCTTGGGCCATGACCTCCGGGTCGTCGAGGTCAGCGAAGGTCTGAGCGAAGCGGGCCAGGTCATCGACCGTCACACCGGCGGAGTCCTCGGTGCGCTCGCGCGACAACACACGCCTCAGGTACTCGGTCCGAGAAAGCCCGGCCCGCTGCGCTTTCGCGTCGATGGCGACGACGACGTCGTCGGGGACGTCTCGGATCAGGATGTCCGGCATGCTGCACCTCCGTGATATCTCACGATGGCACAGTGGCCGAGTATCCCAGAACACCAGACCTCGAACCCAGGACCAGGCGCCCCATACGCCGGTCGCGGGACGCACCTCGGTCGCCGGGTCAATCGATGGTCAGGGTGGATCAAGCGTCACGGGGGCCACGCCAAGGCGGGCCGCCAGAACGCCGGCATGGAGGCGTCGATCCCATACGGCGACGATGAGCGTCCGGTCAGACATGGCGAGCGCGCTGGCGAGATGCACGGCATCGGCGCCGCGCAGCGCATGCGTCTTGGCGAGCTCACCGGCGTGACGCCCGACAACCGGCGTCAACTCGACCGGCCGGGTCGCGCCCCAAAACTCGTCCCAGCTCTGCTCGGCCTGTGCGAGGCCATCTCGGTCGAGGTCATGGTTCCGGTGGGCAGCAGCGAGAGCTGCCCGGACCTCGGGATAAGCCAACCTGCTCGAGACGGCAGCGTCGCATCCATCCCAAAGCGCGACCGCGAACTCCGTCCCAGGCTCCTCGACGAGCAGCTTCACGAACGCACTGGCATCGAAGTAGACGAGCGGCACCTCAGCGACGTTGCTCGCTAACCAACGGGGCGACCGGTCGGCGGGGGCGGGGCCGTGGTCGTCCGGCGGCGGCGGGCCGTTCGGAACTGGTCGGCCGACCGATCACGCCTTGGGCGGTCAACCTATCGAGCACCGGGGTCGTCTCTATCCCAAGAAGGCGTGCTACCGGGACACCACGCTCGGTGACGACAACGTCGTGGCCTTCCCGAGCCCGTTTCAACCAGTGGCTGAGGTTGGCGCGGAAATCGCTGACGGCAACATCCATACGCCTAGTGTACAGGACGGCCTGCTCCAGATGTACGCGACAACGCCGAGCGCTCCTGCCGATGTTCTTCCGGAGGTGTCCCGGAAAGACAGGAGCTCGGTGGGATTCGCCGCTTCGCCCTGGTCGCCGGTTCCGAGACATGCCCGTCGTGATGTTGCGTCGCAACGCCGCCAACTCGATCGGCGTAGGTCACGTACCACCCCGAGCTGGCCCGTCGAACGAGACAAGCCGTGACGCCGTCGATCGAATCGCCGCTCCGACCTCACGCCGAGGACGATCACGACCGGACCTGGAGTCTGCTCCGCAGCGCCTCATCGCAGACGAGTCCGCCCCGCTGTCGTCCCTCATCGCAGGAGAAGGAGCCCCCTGACCGCCATTCTCGACGCCGTGCTCGGGGGCTGAGCGCCATCACGCTCACGCGAGGTAGCGCGACAGGTGGTCCAGGCCGCGGTCGGCAAGTTCCGCCTGCATGTCAGGAACGACCTCGGCGCGCAACTCGGACACGGAGGTGCCACGAGAGGCGGCGACCCGGCCCCCCACTCCGGCTGAGTTCTCCACCCGAGCTGAACTGATCCTCGGTACCGGCAGCGTCACGAGGCACGGTCCCTGCTGATCGACCCGCTTGAGGACTCAGGCATGAACGAGATCAGGCTGCCCCACAGAACGACCGGATCGTCGATACGCCTCGTCCACGCACCACGGTGAGCCGCGTGGCCATCAGCGCGATTGCCTCCTCGTGCTGGTCGAGCTGGCTCGGGTCGGTGGTCACGACGCCGTCGAACCCGGCATCGTCGGCGGCCAGGTGAAGGAGCCAATCGGGAGTCGAGGTACGGGAGAACGAGGGGTTGAAATCGTAGAGGTGGATGTACTCCACCAGTGCATCGAGCTGGTCAGCGTCGAACCGGGGCTTCGGGAAGTTCTGTTCCAGAAGCCATCGGCGCGGACCAACCGCTATGCCGCCGCCGGCACCGGCCGCAAGCGCCTCTCCAGTGCCGCGGCGTCGGCGATCTGCTCCACGTCGATGCCGGGGTAGAGGTCGGCGATCTCAGCGTCACCCAGACCACGAGAGTGCTGCAGCGCCCACACGTTCGCGTTCGTGACCCGCGTCGTCAGGATGCAAGGTTCGCCTGCCATCACAAGTGGCTGGATCGAGGTCCACTTCGACGGCCTAACCAGGTTGGGGCCCCAGAGCCGGTTGGGCAGTTCCGGTACGGACTCGGTGAAGTCGAACACGTCGAAGTAGACGCCCAGCCCGGAGAGGACCTGGTGGCCACTCAGTGGTCGAAGTCCTCATCCCCGACGATAAGCACCTGGCGGTCGCCATGCAACTGGGGAAGAGCCTCCGTCGGTGCTTGCTCTAGGAGCTGACGGACGATCGACACGTGGCGGGACGCCGAGTCGGGCGCGAGCTTGGCCCCTCCCGGTGCTGCGGCGCCAGTTCGGGCGTTGTAGCGCCAGGATGGCGCTACGCTGGCCGAATGCCGAGCATCCAAGTCAAGGATGTGCCCGAAGACGTGCACGCGACGCTCCGGCGTCGCGCTGCTGTGGCCGGCCAGTCGCTGCAGGAATACCTCCTCGCCCGGCTCGTCGAGGACGCCCACTCGCCAACACTCGACGAGCTGCTCGAGCGAGCAGGAGGACGAGCGGGCGGCCGGGCGGGGTTCCAGGCGGCAGCGACCGCCGTCCGTGCTGACCGTGACGCCCGTTGATCGTTGTCGATGCGAGCGTCATCGTGACCGCTCTCGGAGATGATGGGCCCGACGGCGATCGCGCCAGGCAGCGACTCCGGGGTGAACGCCTCGCCGCGCCGCATCTGCTCGACCTGGAGGTGACGTCGGCATGGCGCCGCTTGGCCGCTGCTGGCGACCTCGACGAGCGCCGCGCTCGCCTGGCCCTCGCCGACCTCCAGGGGCTGCGCGTCGACCGTGTACGGCACGGAACCCTGCTCGATCGCTGTTGGGAGCTTCGGGACAACCTCACCGTCTACGACGCCGCCTACGTGGCGCTCGCCGAGCTCCTGGAAGTCACGCTCGTCACCGCCGACGGCCAGCTCTCGAGGACACCAGGTGCTCGCTGTCCGATTGAGGTTCTCCGGTAGTCGATCTGCGGCGGGATCCCGATTCGGGTCCCGACCCTTGGGGGCGGATCGGAGGTGTCCCCCAATCGCGGGCAGGGACGAGAGCTTGCAGCCCCGTACTCGCTTCAGCCGGCTCGGGCGATCAGCCGCGAGATCCGGTTACCCCTCGAGGTCCTTGTTCTCGGGGACGAACTGGCTGGCGATGACGGTCGCCCCCTGCGGGTCCTTGATCACCGCCATCCTGGTCCACGGGGCATCGAACGGGCCGGCCACGATCTCGCCGCCGAGTTCGCTCGCCTTCGCCGCCGCGGCGTCGGCGTCGTCGACAGCGAACGTGACGCTCCAATGCGCCGGCGTATCGAACTCGTCGTCGGCGATCGGATTGAGCGCAGCGACGACGTCGATGAAGCCCTCGGGCGCGCCCATCGCCGCCATCTGCTCGCGAAGGCCCGGACTGCCCTCCTCGAGGTGCTCGCCGTAGCCGGGCAACGTCCACATCGAACCGGCGCCCAATGCCAGCGTCTTCCAACCGAAGACCGCGCCATAGAACGCCTTGGCGCCTTCGGGGTCCCGCGTGGCGAGGCCGTTGAAGTTCAGCGAGCCGTGCTCGTTGACGACCTTCGCACCCCTGTGGTTCTTCGCTTGCCAAACACAGAACGCGGCTCCTTCGGGATCGGTGAGGACCGCCATCCGCCCCGAGTCCATGACGTCGAAGGGCTCCATCGCCACCCCGCCGCCCGCATCGCGGGCCTTTGACGCCGTCTCGTCGGCGCTCCCGACCCAGACGTACGTGTTCCACATCGCCATCGGCGGCGCGCCCTCGGGGATCGACCCAACCGCCGCCACGTCGCCGCCGCGAATGCGGCCGATGAAGTACTTGGTCTCCGACCCTTCGGGCATCACGTTCTCGAACGCCCATCCGAACAGGCCGCTGTAGAAGGGAAGGGCGGCCTCGGGGTCGGGCTGGCTGGTGTCGACCCAGCAGGGGACGCCCGGGATGTATCCCTCTCGCTCGGGCATTGCCGTTCCTCCCATTGCTCGCGGGTCGCGCGCACCCTAATGACCGGACCCTTCAGTGTGCGCACGACGCCTGACAACAGGGGCGGCACCCATCGCCTCGTCCCAGTAATTCACCGACCATCCACCGTGCGCGAACCCGCCGGTGGGGTCCTCCTCGGGACCACCGGGTGCCTGCACGACGCCGCCAGGGTCAAGAACGTGGAGACGACGAGGCTTCTCATCGGGCTGTGCTCCTTTGGGATCTGAGGCGGATCGTCAGGGGTCGACGGTGCTGCCTTCGGGAACTCATCGCTCCCAACCATCGGAGGCCCATCGCACCGGTACCCACACCCAGCGCCGAGCGCGGCGCCGCCCAGGCCCAGGCCCAGGCCCAGGCCCAGGCCCAGGAGGGTGTCCCAGTGTGGCGACAGGGACTCGACTACTTCGACGCGTCCATCGTAGGCCTCACCGCCGGGTCCGCGGCGGGCCGATCGCCGTCGTGCCGCTCAACGCAGAGTCGAAGCACGGAACGCAGAAGTCCTGGCCGTCGAGGCGACGGATCCGGGTCTCCATCGTTGGCTCACCGCACCCTGCGCAGGCCACAGAGGCGAGGATACGGGCGTTCGGGGGCGCGTCCACCTCCACTCTGCGCACGTCGTACAGCTCATCGACGGGCGCGGCCAGTATCCCCTTCGAGCGCTGCTGCTGCACCTCCCAGAAATGACGGCGTTCGTCGGAGGTGGCCATTCCGGTGCGCACCTTGGCGAACAGCTCCTCCCACTGCGCGTCCGGGGCTCCGAGCGCCCCCGGCCGGCCGCTCACCCTCAGCGCCTGGCCGTCGGAGCGGCGCACGAACGTGTAGACGTTCTTGCCGTGGTCGCGGTGAACGAGGTTCCCCTTCCCGAACGTGCACCCGGTGAGGAACTGAACCGCGTCCACCCCGCACATGTCGGTCTCCACGATGGCCACCACCTCCTCGTCCTGGGAGTGGGGCCCGATCTGTTCGAGCGCCACCTCGGCGGCCCGCACGCCCAGAGCGAGGCCCGGGCACATGTGGCCGTGGAACTCCACCACGCGCCCGAGGGTCTCGGCGTCAGTCTTCATCTTGGTCTCCTCTCGAGGCCGGTCGTGCGACCGGTGACGAACGCCTGCTTGTTCTCCGGCCCCGGGTAGGCGCCCCACACGCCTCCCGGCGTGAAGTACCAGGCGTCGAAGATCCGCTTGTCGAAGATGAGCAGGCGAGTGGGCAGGTACAGGGGAAGCGATGGGACGTCGTCGGCCACGATGCGCTGGATCTCCTGCACGACGTTCTTTCGCTGCTCGGTGTCGAGGAGGGCGGCCTGCCTGGCCGCCAGGTCCTCGTACTGCGGGTTCTGGTACCCCAGGACGTTGAAGAACGACCGCGCCGGTACCCGGGACGAGAGTCGGATTCGCAGCGGGAAGTCGGCATCTCCACCAAGGCCCCCGTAGCCGATGACGGCCAGCTCGTAGGCCCCCCGGGTCGTGGCCTCGTCGGCGGCCGCGCCGTCGAGGCTGGTGATGCGCACGTCGACCCCTACCGCCCGCAGGTACTCCTTCACGAGCTCCGGGGTCTTCGGCGAGAACTGGCTGCTGGTGAGCAGCTCGGGCGAGAACGGCTTGCCATCGGGGAGGTCGCGCTTTCCGTCGCCGTTGCCATCTCTGATGCCGATCTGGTCGAGCAGCGACTTGGCCTTCTCCACGTCACGCTCGTAGGTCGGCAGGTCCTTGGCGGCGAACGGATGGGAGGGAGCCAGGATGCCGGCGCTCCCCGGTTGCCCGCGGCCGAGCAGGATGCGGTCGACGAGGTCCTTGCGGTCCACGGCGTAGGCCACCGCCTGGCGGAACCCCTTGTTGTCGTACGGGAAGCCCTTGGTCATGTTGAAGTGCAGCGCGCGCGTCCACTCCCCGGGGCCTTCGATCCGGCCCCACCGGGCGCGATCGGCGAAGGCAGCGAGGGCTTGGTCCGGCGGGCCCTGCTCCTCGAGGAAGAAGGCGCTGGCGTCGACCTCGCCCCGCTCCAGGGCCCGCAGGGGGTCAGGCGCAGGGGAGAGCTCGAGCCGCCGCACGGTGGGTGGGCCGAGGAAGTGGTCCTGGTTGGCGGTGAACAGGTAGCGCCCGATCGCCTCGTCGGTTGACTCCACCTTGTAAGGGCCCGAGCCGAGCAAGGCTTGCGGCCCCCGGAGCTTGGCCGGGTCGGTGACGTCGGCCCACACGTGCTTGGGGATGATGAGGGCGCGCCCGGCGATGGACTCCTCGAAGGCGGCATAGGGCCGCTGTAGGCGGAAGATCACCTGGTTGGTGCCTTCGGGCACGACCTCGGCGATCACGTCGACTCCCTGGGTGTGGATGACGCCGGTCTGGCGGCCGGGACCCTTGGTCAGGTACTGGAACGTGAAGACCACGTCGTCGACGGTCAGGGGCCTCCCGTCGTGCCATTTCACCCCGTCCCGCAAGGTGAAGCGCCACTCCTTCCCATCCGGCGAGTGGCTCCACTCGGTCGCCAGCCACGGGATCAGCTTGCCGGTCGAGTCCTTCCAGATCAGGGTGTCGAAGGCGTAGCCGGTGTACACCAGCCCCGGGCCCCGGACGTAACCGAAGGGCGACGGGTAACCGAACGGCCCGCCCCGGAGCCGAAGCCGCTCCACGACCGCCGGGCTGCTGTTCTCGCCGGTCGCCCCCGGCGCACCGGCATCGTCGTTGTCGCCTCCGCACGCGGCGAGCAGAACCACGGCGGCGACGGCGAGTCGCAGCCCAGTGGTCGTAAGGGCCCTCATTCTGTGCATGTCAACTCACTCCTTCCTGTGTCGGTGCCGGTGCTCGGCCCTGCGCTGAACCACCGTTTCGTCCTGCTCGAGCCAGAGGCCACCCGGACGCGATGAGCAGTGAACGGGAAACCCCGTGTCGGGGCGACAACAGCAACCCCGTTCCCGGTGCGCTTTCCACGACGCGGCCCTCGCTCATGACCAGCACCCGGTCGGCCATCCGCAGCAGGACGGCCAGATCGTGCGAGATCAGGATCATCGCCATCCCCCGCTCCACCTGAAGCCCCTTGAGCAACTGAAGCATCTTGGCCTGCTCCGACGCGTCCAGCATGGAGAGGGGTTCGTCGGCGACAAGCAACTTGGGTTCGAGGACGAGGGCCCGCGCCAGCGCCACCCGCTGGAGCTGCCCGCCCGAGAGCTCGTGGGTGCGGCGCGCCAGGAACGCCTCCGTCGCCGGCAGCCTGGCGTCGGCGACCGCCTCGAGCACACCGGTGGCTCGCTCGCCGGCGTCGCCGATGCCCTGGGCGTCGAGGGGCTCCCGGACTGCCTCGCCGACAGTGAGGCGGGGCGAGAGGGCCTCGTAGGGGTCCTGGAAGAGCAACTGGAGGCGGCGCCGCAACCCCTTGAGCTCGGTTCCGGTCGCCCCCAGCAGGTCGCTCCCCTCGAACGTGACCGTGCCGTGGTCGGGGTCGTCGAGGCGCACCAGGAGCCGGGCCAAGGTGGATTTCCCTGCGCCGGTTGGGCCGGTCACACCCACAACCTCGCCCTCCAGGACCTCGACGCTCACGCCGTTCACCGCGGTCACGCGGTCGCGGCGCAGCAACCCGGCCGACGCCCGCCATGTCTTGTGGAGGTTGCGGGCGGCGAGCACGGTGACGACGCCCCGCCGCACGCAGGCCACCACCCGGCGGCCGTCCTCGCCGTCGGGAGCAACGAGAGGCGGCCGCGATGGTGCGCAGTCGGCGATGCCCTGGGTGCAGCGCCCGAGGAAGGGGCAACCCTGTGCGAGCTCGGTGGGGTCGGGCGGATCGCCGCGGATACCTCGCAGGTCCCTGACGGTGGCGAGTGTGGGACGGGCTCCGAGAAGGGCCCGCCCGTAGGGGCTTCGAGGGTCGCCTAGCACCGTTTCGACGGGCCCGATCTCGGCCACCCATCCGCGGTACAGCACCGCCACCCGTTGGGCCAGGGCGGCCACCGCCACGACGTCATGGGAGAGCATCAGCAGCACCTTGTCCTCGGCGCTGCGGAACCGGCGCAGGAAGCCGAGGAGGGTGTCGCGGGCGACCGGGTCGAGTCCCGCGGTCGGCTCGTCGAGCACGAGGACCTCGGGGTCGCAGGCGGCGGCGACGGCGACCAGTGCCAGGCGCCGCTGGCCGCCCGACAGCTCGCCGGGGTAGCGGCCAGCGGCCCATTCGCCCAGGCCGACGTCGGCCAGCACCTCGCAAGCCCGCGTCGACGCCGCCCGGTCGTCCGTCCCGAGGTGGACCCGCAGTGGTTCCGCCACCTGGTCGCCCACGGCCAGCACCGGGTTGAGCGCCGTGCCGGATTGAAAGGCCAACGCCATGCGACGCCAGCGGACATCCCGCCACGACCTCTCGTCGAGGGAGCGCAGGTCGACCTCCCCGAGACGAGCCTCGCCTTCGATATGCGCCTCGCTGAGAAGACCGAGCAGGGCGCGGGCCAGCGTGGACTTGCCGGAGGCGGACTCGCCGATGATACCGAGGCACTCGCCCGCGTCGACGTGGAGCGAGACGCCGTCCAGCGCCTGCACCGGGGGTGGGCCCGGGTAGGTGACGCGCAGGCCCCGTATCTGCAGACCACCCTTCACCGCGCCTGCCCCGCGTGGCGTACGAGACGTGGGTTCACCCGCTGCTCGACGGCCACGCCGAGGAAGGTGATGCCCACCAGCAGGAGCGTGACCGCGAGCAGCGGCGGCACGAGCCACCACGCCCAGGCTCTCGTGTAGAAGAGTCCCGGAAACCCGAGCGCCTCACGCATGATGGAGCCCCAGCTGGGTGCGGAAGGGTCGCCGAGACCGAGGAAGGCGAGCCCGGTCTCGAGCACCACTGCCCGGCCGGCGGCGCTGACCAGCTCGGCGGCGAGGAGCAGGGTGACCGCGGGAAGCAGGTGGCGGCGCAGGACGTGCACCGTCCCCGCTCCGAAGCCGACCGCCGCCATCACGTCGTCTCTTCGCCGCACCGACATCACCTGGGAGCGGACGACCCTGGCCGTGGACGGCCAGAAGGTCAAAGCGATGATGGCGGCGACGGGGAGAAGGCCTCGACCGACGTAGGCGCCGGCGACGATGAGAAGCGGCAATCGGGGGATGACCATGAGGACGTCGACCACCCGCATGAGCACGGCGTCGATGACGCCTCCCCACCACCCCGCCGCCAGGCCGACCAGAGCGCCGATGGCCAGCGTGCCCGCGCCGGCTACGGCTGCGACGAAAAGCGACGCGCGAACGCCCAACAGCATGTGGCTGAGAAGGTCCTGGCCGACGGCGTTGGTCCCGAGCAGATTGTTGGAACCGGGCGCCTCGAGCGGTCTCCCCGCCAGCTCGCCGGCGCGGTACGGGGCGACCAGCGGCGCCAGCAGGGCCACGAGCGCGAAGCCGCCGACCAGGACGACACCCGTCCAGCCGATCCGGGGGAGTCGTAGGCCCCGAGAGGGCACCCAGGTCTCGGCCAGCACGGCGGCGTCGCTGGCCGCCATCGGTGCGGTCACGCGGCCAGCGCTCGGGGGTCGAGACGCGCGTAGGCCGCCTCGGCCAGGAAGTTGGCCACGAGAACCACGACGGCGAGGACAAGGAACGACGCCTCGAGCACCGGGTAGTCACGGGTCATGACGGCCCGCAGCACGAGCGACCCCATGCCCGGATAGCCGAAGACCGCCTCGACGAAGATCAACGGCCCGATGACAAAGCCGAGCTCGGCCGCCATGAGCGTCACGAAGGGCAGGAGGGCGTTCCGGCCGGCGTGGTGGTACTTCATGAGCCTCGTGGGGAGGCCCTTGGCGCGAGCCAGGAGCATGTAGTCCTCGCCAAGGGCGGAGACCATGGTGTTGCGCACCAGCAGGAACTTGCTGCCCAGGAGGACGATCGTGAGCGCCGCCCCCGGAAGCGCCAGATGGCGCGCGGTATCGGCCACTCTCTCCCACGCCGAGTCGTACTCCGCGAACGCAGTCGTGGCCCCCGACAGGGGGAAGACGGGGAGAAGCACGGCGAAGGTCAGGAGCAGTAGGGCCGCCATCGCGTACGGGGGGACGGCCCGGGTCCCGGCCATCACCACGAGAAGGATGCGGTCCGGCGCCGTGCCCCGAAGCCAGGCGGCGTTGACACCAGCAAAGAACGAGATCACCGCCGAGACGACGAGGGCGGTGCCCAAGAGCAGCAGCGTCCATGGAAGGTGGTCGCCGACGATCGATGTCACCGGGGCCCGACGCTCGATCGACCAGCCCAGGTCGCCACGGCCGAGGTCGGCCAGGTAGCTGACGTACTGCTCACCCAGCGGTCGGTCGAGACCGTACTGCGCCTGCAGGTGCTCCCGAACGACAGGGTCGGACAGGTACGACGAGCTCGAGGGGTCCTGCAGCGCTGCGAGCGGGTCTCCGGGCATGGCCCGCGGGAGGGCGAAGACAATGGTTACCACCGCCAGGAGGGCGACGACGTGCAGTCCGAGCGTGGTCGCCGCCGCAGCGCGCCACGCCGGCCGGCTGGGGGCCCACCGGGTGGTCACCGGGGGTGTCGCAGCGAGCAAGCCGCCTCCTCGCACTCGTGTCAGGTCGAGCCGTCCGCCTCAGACCCGAGACTATGCGAACACGCGCCCGGTGTTTGGGTGGCGGGTAGCGGCACGGGCACATACTACCGCGTTTGACAGTATTCAATTGTCCTATTGAATATTTGTCCGGTAGACGACTACGCTGGTGCCATGCCGGACCGCGCTGCCAAGGACGCCCTGTTCGACGCCTTCGCCGAGGTCGGCAAGGCGCTGTCGAGCGGCCGACGGGCCGAGATCGTCGACGTACTGGCCCAGGGCGAGCGTTCGGTGGACGAGGTGGCAGCCGAGATCCACCAGAGCGTCGCCAACACGTCACAACACCTCCGCACCCTCGCCCGTGCCGGTCTGCTGCGCAGCCGAAGGGCCGGCGCCCGGGTGCTCTACCGGCTCGCCAGCGACAAGGTGGGCCTGCTGTGGGCCGCCCTACGGGAGGTTGCCGACGAGCACCTTGCCGGACTCGACCGTCTGGCCGTTGCCTATCTAGGTGATCGTTCCGAGCTGGAGGAGGTGAGCCGGCGGGAGCTGACCCGGCGCCTGCGGGTGGGCGACGTCGTCGTGCTCGACGTCCGCCCGCCCGCCGAGTTCGCCGCCGGCCACATCGCCGGCGCCCGCTCGGTGCCGCCCGCGGAGCTTCGGCAGCGGCTGCGCCGCGTCCCGTTCGAGGCCGAGGTCGTCGCCTACTGCCGAGGGCGCTACTGCGCCTTCGCCGATGAAGCGGTGCGGGCGCTACGCCGCCGCGGGGTGCGGGCGGCCCGACTGGAGGACGGCTTTCCGGAATGGCGGCAGGCCGGCCTGCCGGTGGCCGTAGGGGCCGAGGACCTGGCCGGGGGTACACGACCGTGAGGATGGGAGGAGAATCCCAAATGGCAGATGAGCTCAGCCATCCGGAACAGCGACGGGAGATGGTGAAGGCGGTCGAGCTCCTGTTCAGCGCCGGTGTCATGTCGCACTCCGGGCACGCCAACTTCAGCTTCCGCCTCGAAGGCGAGCGGATGCTCCTGAGCACCGGCACCGTCGTCCGTGGCATGAAGGCGGACGATCTCGTGGTCGTTGGTCTCGACGGCAAAGTTCAGGATGGGACGTCTGACGCCTGCGCGGGCGACGTCTTCGACATGCACGCGACCGTCTACCGCGCTCGCTCCGATGCCCGAGCCGTGCTCCACACGCATTCCCGCCATCTCACCGCCTTCGCCGTCGCCGGCAGGCCTCTTCCGTGTCGGTACGAGACCCTTCACCGCTTCGGCGGCCAGGTCGGCGACGTCCCCGTCGCCCCTTGGACGGCCGACCGCAGAGACGAAGTGTTCCTGCGCGGCATCGCCCAGGCGATCGAAGGCCAGCCAGGCACCAAGGCTGTCCTGCTCGCCAACCACGGGGTGCTGGCGTTCGCTGCGGCCCCGTCAGCTGCCGCCATGCTCCTGATCGCCTTGGAGGAGGCCGCCGAGGCGGAGCTGGACGCCACGCTCATAGGCGGCGCCGTCGATTTCCCGGCCGGCGGCAATGGCGCCGTTCCCTGAGGACTCCCGGGTCCTGCCACGTTCGACGGAGAGCGCCTACCTGATCGTCTCCTCCATTCGGGTAGCGACCACGAGGCCCGAGAGAACGCTCAGTCCCGCAACCGCCAACACCGCGGCGCGAAGATCGAACAGGTCGGCGACGACACCACCCAGGAGGGCGCCGGCGACGTAGCCGGTGTCACGCCAGAGCCGGTAGACACCCACCGCCGTCGCCCGCCACGTCGGGTGGGCCACATCACCCACGGCCGCAATGAGCGTCGGGTACACCAGGGCGGTACCCACGCCGATCAGCACGGCCCCGACAGCCCAGGCCACGAATCCGGTGGTGGCGGCCACCAGCACGAGGGCGGCGCCTTGCAGCAGCATGCCAGCCACGATCAACGGCTTGCGTCCGACACGGTCCGACCACGCCCCGGTGAACAGCTGCCCGACGCACCAGACCCCCGGGTAGAGCGCGGCCAGCACTCCGATCGCCTGCAGGGACTGCCCGTCGGCGGCGAACAGCAGCGGAAGGATGCCCCACGCCAGACCGTCGACGGCGTTGTTCATCAGGCCCGCCTGGCTGACCGCAGCGAGCGTCGGGTCACGCCATGTCGTGCGGGCGAAGATGGCACCGAAGCGCTCGTTCCCATCCACTCTCCCGGTGGTTCCCGATGCTTCCTGGCGGGCGTGCCCACGGGTCTCGCGTACGAACAGCGTGGAGAGCCCGAGCCCCAGGGCGGCGAAGGCGATGCCCAGGAAGAACGGCTCGGGACGAAGGCCGTAGCGGGCGGCGATGGCGCCGGTGGCCAGCGCGGTGAGCGAGACGGCGCCGTAGCCGGCCGCCTCGTTGAGCCCCAGCGCCGTCCCCCGGCGAGCGGGGCCGACGAGGTCGATCTTCATGACGACCGTCGTCGACCAGGTCATGCCCTGGTTGATCCCGAGGAGCACGTTGGCGGCGACGACCCACCCCCAGCTGGGCGCCCAGATCAGGATGAACGGAACCGGCAGCCCGACGATCCAGCCGCCGACGAGCACGGGCTTGCGGCCGATCCGGTCGACGAGCGCGCCGGTGGCCAGGTTCGTCAGCGCCTTCGTGGCTCCGAAGGCGACGATGAAGGTCGCGCTGGCGGTGAAAGCGGTGAGGGCAAACGTCTGCTGGGCCAGCAAGGGCAGCACGGTGCGCTCCTGGCCGACCATCCCGCCCACCAGGGCGGTGACCGCCACCAAGAGGCTGAACTGGGCGAGATTCTCCCGCAGCCCCAGCCGCACGACCGGCGGGGCGACCGGCGTGCCCATTCTCAGACGGTGAGTTGCTGCCGGCGTGCAGCAGCGACGTCAGCGGGTCCGCCAACGAGTACGGAGACGTCGGTTCGGCCCTGGGCGGCGAGGATGCTGGCGGCGCTCATCGCCCGTTCACCGTGTCCGCACATGACCGTGAGGGGGCCCGCCGGCAGGGCCCCGGCCTGCTCGGCCGTGTCCCCCAGCTCCACCTGAACGGCGCCGGGTACGTGGCCAGAGGCGAACTCGTCTCTCTGGCGCACGTCGACCAACGTTCCCGCCGCCTCCTCGGCCACGACAAGTGACACGGTGGCGACGGGCAGGTCGCCCGACGTCCACGTCGCCATGCCGCCGGCCAGCTCTCCGGCCAGGCGCTCGTAGCCGATGGCCAGGCACTGGCGGACCAACTCGCCCTTGTCCTGGTCCTGGTCGACCACGAACACGACCGAGCGGTCCCGGCCGACCAGCCAACCCAGCCAGCTTGCGAACTGCGGGCGCAGCGGGATCGAGAGCGACCCGGGGATGTGGCCGGCGGCGAACGTCTCGACCGGCCGGACGTCGACGACCACCGCTCCCTTTGCGATGAGGCCTTGGACGGTGTCGACGTCGAGTGGTCCGAGGGCGGGAAAGCGCCCGTAGACGCGCGGTCCGAGACGGTTCAGCTCACGCAGCTCGAGGAAGTAGGGCGGGAAGGTGCCGAACCCGGCGAGGAGTCGAGTGACAAAGGCGTCCTCGTCGGGAGCAGCCAGCAGAGGGTTGGTGGACCGCTCGCGACCGATGGTGGTCACCCGCTCGCCGCCGGGAGCGACGGAGCAGAACGAGCCGGCGCCGTGGGTCGGGTACACCTGCAGCTCGTCGGGCAAGCTCAGGAGTCGCTCGTGGATCGACCGCCACATCGACCGGGCCAGGGCCTCGGTGCGATCTGGTGCGATCAGGTCGGTGCGGGCCACCGCCCCGACGAGCAACGAGCCGCCGCTGAACAGGGCGACCGGGCGGCTGCCGTCGCTGAGGAGGTAGGCGAGGTGCTCGGGGGTGTGGCCCGGAGTGCCGACGGCTTCGAGCCTGAGACCGTCGAGGTCGAGCTGGTCTCCGTCGCCGAGCCCGTGGTGTGGGTGCGCCAGGCCGGCGGCCCGAGCCGCGACCACCCGGGCGCCGAGAGCGGCGAGCTCTCGGCTGCCGGAGACGAAGTCGGCGTGCAGATGCGTCTCGACGGCCACGGCGATGCGCAGGCCCCGTCGGGCGGCTTCGGCCTGGTACGGCTCGGGGTCCCTCGCCGCGTCCACCACCATGGCTTTGCCATCGCCCAGGTCGACCAGGTAGGAGCTGTTTCCCAACCCTTCGTCCAGCAGGGGGACGATCTCGGGTGCGCTCATCGTTCGGTCATGCAGACGGCTCGCGGCCGACGAAGGTGATGCGGGACTCGCCCGGCGTCGGCGTCAACCAGCACGTCCTCGGGCATCAGCACTGGCCGACGGCCACGGGAAGCCCGGCCCGCTTCCACTCAGGGAACCCGTCCTCGAGTCGCTTGGCGCTGAAGCCGCGACGGCGCAGCTCTCGAACGGCGTCGTCGGCATACACGCAGTACGGGCCGCGGCAGTAGGCGACGACGTCAGCGTCTTTGGGTAGGGCCCGCAGACTGCGCGCCAGCTCGCCGAGCGGCACGGACCGGGCGCCGGTGACATGGCCGGCCCGGAACTCCGGCTCGGGTCGGACGTCGATGACGACGAGGTCGCCGCGCCACAGTCGCGCCGCCAGCTCCTCTCGGCGGATCGCCTCGAGCCCGTCGCGGTCGCCCAGGTAAGCCTCGGCGAGTCGTTCGATGCCGGCCACGTGCTCGGCGGCGAGATCTCGGAGCGCGCCCCACAGGCTGGCGACACGGTCGCTGGCCAAGCTGTAGAAGATCCGAGTCGCCTGGCGGCGGGTACGCACGAGCCCGGCCCGAGCGAGAGCCCGGAGATGATGCGAGGTGTTGGCGACCGACTGGCCGAGCTCCTCGGCGACCTCCTCGACGGACCGTTCTCCCTGGGCGAGCACATCGACGATCTCGGCCCGACGGCCGCTGGCCAGCGCTTTGGCCACCTCGGCGAAGGCGTCGAACAGCGCGTCCTTGGCCTGTCGATCTCCCATGACGACATTCTCCGCCCGAACCCCACCGTATGTCAAGTAGTCAAACGAACTCTTGAGGAGCAAGGGACATACGAAGGCGTCAGGTCCGGGAGCCTCGCCGGCCCAGGAGGGTGACGCCCGTGGCCACCAATGACCCGGCCACCGCCACCGTCCGGCGGTGGCGGGTCGCCCACAGTTGGGCGCTCCTGGGGTGGGCCCGGTCGTCGAACCGCCCGTGGGCCCCGGCGTCGCCCGGCACCGGCTCCCACAGGTCGACGGGTCGGTCGGCGGGAACAGGCTCGTCGGTCTGCTGGGAGTCGAACCCCGTTCGTCCCAGGTAGCGATCGAGCAGCCCGGGCACGACCCGGTTGGCCAGGATGGTGGCCACGGCCGGCGCCCCCACCCACACCTCACGGCGCCGGTGGTGGGCGGCGAACCAGATCCCCTCGGCGGCCACTTCGGGCTGATAGGTGGGAGGGACGGGCTGCGGGTGGTTGGGGAGGCGGCTGAGGCACCATCCGAACTGGGGGGTGTTGAACCCGGCCAGATGGACGCTGGTCATGCGCACCCCGCTGCGCTCGTGGGCAAGCTCGGTGCGCACCGAGTCGGTGAAGCCCCGGGCCGCGAACTTGGCCCCGCAGTAGGCGGATTGCAGGGGGATCGCCCGGTAGGACAGCGCCGAGCCCACCTGCACGATCACCCCCCGGTTCCGCGGTCGCATCCGGCGGAGCGCGGCCATCGTGCCGTACACGGTGCCCAGGTAGCTCACCTCGGTGGCCCGGCGAAACTCCGCCGCAGAAACGTCCCATACGGGGGCGAACACCGTGGTCATGGCGTTGTTGACCCAGACGTCGATCGGCCCCAGCTCGTCCTCGACCCGCCGGGCGGCGGCCTCCACCGCGTCGGCGTCGGCCACGTCGGCCGCAACGACGACCGCCCGCCCACCGGCCGCCTCGACCTCACGGGCGGCCGCCTCCAGGCCGTCGCGACCCCTGGCCAGTAGGGCGATGTCGGCACCCCGTCGGGCGAAGAGACGGCCGACGGCCCGGCCGATTCCCGCCGACGCGCCCGTGACCACCACGATCTCCCGCTGTCCCATCGTCGCTCCCAACCGCCCACGTCGGTGGGCACCGGGTGGCGCCTACCCGGGCGGTACGGGCGCTACACGGTCAGGCGTTTGCCGTCGAGCAGGTTGAGCTCCCGGCCGTTGTCGAACCGGACGCGGTAGCGGATCCACGAGAGCCCGTTCACCGACACGACGGTGCCGGTCGTGCCCTCCGGGACGCCCGGCAGGTTCTCCGCGGCCCGGACCTTGTCCTTCTCGCGGTAGGTCCCTGCGGACACCTTTTCGGCCATAGGAACCAGAGTCTGCCCCACCGCCGGGCCTCGGGCATCGGACGCCCGTGACCCGGCCCTTTGGGCCGGCTCGGGAACAGCCCCGGCCGCCGCGGTGTTCTCCCCGTGCTGACCCTTCGTTAGGAGCACCAGATGCCCGACCTCGACACGACGATCCTCCCCTGCCTTCCGCTGTCGACGGGCGTGGTCCTGCCCGGCATGGTCGTCACCATGGCCCTCGAGAGCGACGAGGCCCGCGTGGCGATCGAGGCGGCCGAGGCCGGCGATGGCCGGATGCTGCTCGCCCCCAGGGTCGACGAGCGGTACGCCCGGGTGGGAACGATCGGCAAGGTCGAGGACAGCGGCGAGCTGCCCGGGGGCACCCGGGCCGTGGTCGTCCGCGGCCTCGAGCGGGCCGTCATCGGCTCCGGGGCCGCGGCCACAGGTGCGGCTCTGTGGGTGCAGGCCGAGCCGGTCGACGAGACCGAGCCCACGGCCAGGGCCCGCGAGCTGGCCCGTGAGTACCGCGCCGTCGTCGAGAACATCCTCGACCAGCGCGGCGCCCGCCCTTTGGCCGAGGCCCTGCGCAGCATCAGCGACCCCGGCGCGGTGGCCGACACCGCCGGATACTCCCCCGACCTCACCCTCGAGCAGAAGGTCGAGCTGTTGGAGACGATCGATGTCGAGGCGCGCCTGGAGCGGGTGCTGGCCTGGGCGCGCGACGTGCTCGCCGACCTGGCCCTGAAGGAGCGCATCCGCCACGACGTTTCCGAGGGCATGGAGAAGACCCAGCGCGAGTTCCTGCTGCGCCAGCAGATGGCCGCCATCCGCAAGGAGCTGGGCGAGGGTGCCGACGGCGAGGGCGTGGTCGACGAGTACCGCCGCAAGTTCGACGAGGCGGGGATGCCCGAGACCGTGCGGGTGGCCGTCGAGCGCGAGCTCGGCCGGCTCGAGCGCACCAATGAGCAGAGCCCCGAGCACGGGTGGATCCGCACGTGGCTCGACACCGTTCTCGAGGTGCCCTGGGCCGCCCGGTCCGACGATCACCTCGACGTGCTCGACGCCAGGGCGATCCTCGACGCCGACCACAACGGCCTGGACGACGTGAAGGACCGCATCATCGAGTACCTCGCCGTGCGCAAGCTGAGGACCGACCGGGGCCTGGCGCCGACCTCGGGCCGCGGCTCGGGCGCCATCGTGGCCCTGGTCGGCCCCCCGGGCGTGGGCAAGACCTCGCTGGGCGAGTCGGTGGCCCGCGCCCTGGGCCGGAAGTTCGCACGGGTGTCACTGGGCGGCGTGCGTGACGAGGCCGAGATCCGCGGCCACCGTCGCACCTACGTCGGCCCCAGCCCGGCCGCATCGTCCGGGCCCTGCGCGAGGCGGCCACCATGAACCCCGTCTTCATGCTCGACGAGGTCGACAAGCTGGGCAGCGACTGGCGGGGCGACCCGTCCTCGGCCCTGCTCGAGGTGCTCGACCCGGCCCAGAACCACACCTTCCGCGACCACTACCTCGAGGTCGACCTCGACCTGTCCGACGTGCTCTTCATCGCCACCGCCAACGTGGTCGACACCATCCCCGGGCCGCTGCTCGACCGCATGGAGGTCATCCACCTCGACGGCTACACCGAGGAGGAGAAGGTCGCCATCGCCCGCGACCACCTGCTGGCGCGCCAGCTCGAGCGCAACGGACTGGGTACCGCCGAGGCGTCGGTGACCGACGAAGCCATTCGAGCCGTGGTGGCCGACTACACCCGGGAGGCCGGTGTCAGGAACCTCGAGCGCGAGCTGGGTAAGCTGCTGCGCAAGGTGGTCACCCGCCTGGCCGCCGGCGAGCTGACGGCGCCCGTCGCCGTCGAGGCCGACGACGTGGCGACCTACCTGGGCCGGCCCCGGTTCTTCTTCGAGGCCGCCGACCGCACGGCGGTGCCCGGCGTGGCCACCGGTCTGGCCGTCACCGACGTCGGTGGCGACGTGCTGTTCATCGAGGCCACCGCCCTGCCCGGCGCCGCCGGGCCGGGCCAGGGATCGCTGACCCTCACCGGCCAGCTGGGCGACGTCATGAAGGAGTCGGCGGAGATCGCCCTCTCCTACCTGCGATCGCACACCGACGCCCTGGGGCTGCCCGGCGACACGGTCGGCGGCTCGCGGTTCCACGTCCACGTGCCGGCCGGTGCCGTCCCCAAGGACGGGCCATCGGCGGGCGTCACCATGGTCACCGCCCTGGCCAGCCTGCTGTCCGGGCGGCCCGTGCGGTCGACGGTGGGGATGACGGGCGAGGTCACCCTCCGGGGCCGCGTCCTGCCGATCGGGGGGGTGAAGCAGAAGGTCCTGGCCGCCCACCGGGCCGGGCTGCGCGAGGTCGTGCTGCCCGCCCGCAACGGGGCCGACCTCGACGACGTGCCCGAGGCCGTCAGAGAGGTCGTCACGTTCCACCTGGTCGACGACGTCCGCCAGGTTCTCGATCTGGCCCTGGAGGCTCCCGCCGCCGCGTAACCCCGAACCGGCGGTGGATATGTCGCCGCTGGCCCACGTATCCACCGCCGGTTCGCAGGCAGGGCGGGTCAGACGAAGCGGACCTCGTCGTCCTGGTCGTCGTCGACGACGAGGGCGCAGGTGGGGCACCACCAGCGGGCCTCCATGGGCGTGCCGCAGGCGGCGTGGCGAAGGGCGTCGACGTCGTCGGCGGTGGCCGCCCCCCACTGGGCAAGAAGACGAAGGGCACCGGCCAGCTCCCGGCCCGAAGCGGTGAGGTCGTACACGAACCGGGGCGGACGTCGGGTGTAGGGCGTGGCCACCACGACACCCTCACGCTCCAGGTGGCGCAGCCGCTGCGAGAGGATGTTCGGCGCCAGGCCGGACAACCCGGCGAGCAGGTCGTTGAACCGCTGCGGCCGGCCGAGGAGCGCGTTCACCACCAGCAACGACCAGCGGTCGCCGACCCGGGCCAGGGCCGCCTCCAACGGCGTGGCCTGGTCGGCCGGGACCTGGTCCTTCACGCTCGTCATCCTGCCCTCCGGAGAACCTCGTTGCCGAAGCCCGCCAACCAGTAGTAACTTGCAACTCACAAGTTACTACGGAAGGAGTAGGGCGAATGTCGGTGCTGGACGAGGTGACCACGGCGGTGGCGGCGGTGGTGGAGCAAGTCGGCCCGGCGGTGGTCGGGGTTGGCCAGGGGTGGGGAACCGGGTCTGGGGTGGTCGTGGGTGACGGCTTGGTGCTGACCAACGCCCATAACCTCCGGGGCGGCGAGGTCGCCGTCTCCTGGGGCGACGGCCGCACGGTGGCCGGCCACGTGGCCGGGGTCGACGTCGACGGCGACCTGGCCGTCGTCTCCGTCGACACCACGGGCGTGACGCCCCTCGAGTGGACGCCCGACGAGCTCCCGGGCGTGGGCGGCGTCGTCTTCGCCGCCGCCAACCCCGGCGGCCGGGCCCTGCGGGTGACGGTGGGTCTCGTGTCGGCCGTCGGACGGGCGTTCCGTGGCCCCCGGGGCCGCCGGGTGACCGGCTCGCTCGAGCACACCGCCCCGCTGGCCCGCGGGTCGTCGGGCGGCCCGATCGTCGACGGCCGCGGCCGGTTCCTCGGGTTGAACACCAACCGCCTGGGCGAGGGGTTCTACGCCGCCATCCCGGCCGATGCCGACCTGAAGGCCCGGGTCGACGCCCTCGGTCGGGGTCAGTCGTCGTCACGCCGTCACCTGGGCGTCGGGCTGGTGCCGGGCGGGGCCGCCCGTCAGCTCCGACGCTCCGTCGGCCTTCCCGAGCGCGACGGCGTGCTCGTGCGCGAGGTCGCCGAGGACAGCCCTGTCGACCGGGCCGGGATCCGTCGGGGCGACCTCCTCGTCGAGGCCGCGGGCCGGCCCGTGACCGGGATCGACGACCTCCACACCGCCCTCGACGGCCTCGCCGAGGCCGAGTCGCTCGTGCTCGGCGTCGTCCGGGGCACCGAGGACCTCTCCGTGAGCGTCACCTTCGGGCCCGCCGGCACCGGGGAGGAAGGCCCGGCGTGACGGTCGGGGCGCCCGTCACCCGACGGCGACGATCGCTGCGCCACTAGTCTCGCGGCCGGCTCGGCGACACGGGTCGGCGGCCATGGGATCGAGGGGTGCACATGACTGTTTCGGACTTTCCCAACGTCAGGAAGGGCGATCGAGACCAGGAGGGCACGAACGTACGGAAGATCCAGTATCTGCTCCGTCACCGCGGTTCCAGCCTGGGTGTCGATGGCATCTTTGGGCCGCAGACCGACGATCGCGTGCGCAAGTTCCAGCAATCGAACCAGTTGGTGGTCGACGGCATCGTCGGCACGAAGACGTGGTCGAAGCTCATCGTCCAGGTCAAGCGGGGCAGCACCGGCGATGCCGTCCGCGCCGTGCAGTCGCAATTCACCTTCCTCACCGTCGACGGCGACTTCGGCAACCTGACGGATGCAGCCGTTCGCGGCTTCCAGAACATGTCCGGTATCGAGGTCGACGGTATCGTCGGGCCCCAGACGTGGTTGGCGCTGACGTTGAGCCCCATCGTGTCGGGGGAGTTCTGATCAGCTGAGGGTCGAGCGGTTCCCGAGCGACCGCCGATTCTTCGACTCCTCGGTTTCTCACCTCGGGGCCGTCCCGTCGACCCCCGGGGTACTCGAAGATCAGCTGGCGCTCGAGGGCCCGCCGCTCGCCGGATCATCGGCGACCAGGAGGCTCTGGGCGTAGCTGCTCGCGGCGTGCCGGCGACGGGGCGGGAGGCCGAGCCGCAGGCCCGCGCTGACCAGTCTCTGCGCCAGGTACAGGCGCCACTGCCCTACCGCCTCCCCGGTGGCCACCGCCGCCTCCCCGGTGGCCACCGCCGCCGCCCCTGCCACCCGCCCGGCCCGACGGGCCCGCTGGTCGTTTTGCGCCAGGGTCACCAGCTCCCAGTGGTGCTCCTCGGCCAACCGGTCCACCGCGTGGGAGTCCATGCAGACATCGTCCACCCGCTGGTGGACGGCGGACAGTGGCAGGAATGCCAACCTCCGCTAGGATCCTGCCATGCACACGGTAGCCACCGTCGTCGCCCCCCGGGTGGCCATGTTCGAGCTCTCGGTGGCCTGTGAGGTGTTCGGCCTGCAGCGGCCGGAGCTGGTCGACCCGTGGTACCGCCACCTGGTGTGTGCCGGTGGCCCGCCGCCGCTGCGCAGCCCCGAGGGCATCGAGGTCCATCCTCCGTACGGGCTGGAGGCGCTGGCCGAGGCCGACACCGTCATGGTGCCGGCGTGGCCCTACGAGATCCACCCACCGGGAGAAGACCTGCTCGACGCCGTCCGCAAGGCGCATACCCGGGGGGCCCGGCTCCTCTCGGAGTGCACCGGAGCGTTCGTGATCGCCGCCGCCGGGCTGCTCGACGGACGGCGGGCCACGACCCACTGGATGCACGCCGCCGAGCTGACCCGGCGGTTCCCCAGGATCAACGTCGACCCCCGAGTGCTCTACGTCGACGAGGGACAGATCCTCACGTCGGCCGGCACCGCGGCGGGTATCGACCTGTGCCTGCACGTCGTGCGCTGCGACCACGGCGCCGAGGTGGCCAACGCCGTCGCCCGGCGCATGGTCGTGCCGCCGCACCGCGACGGCGGCCAGGCCCAGTTCGTCGACCTCCCCGTCGCCCCCACCGACGGCGACGACCCGCTCGCCGACACCCTCGAATGGATGCTCGAGCACCTCGACCTCCCGCTCTCGGTCGGCCAACTCGCCCGCCGCTCGGCCATGAGCCCCCGCACCTTCGCCCGCCGCTTCCGGGCGACGACGGGGACGACGCCCCACCGGTGGGTCCTCGGCCAGCGCGTGCTTCTCGCTCAGCGCCTGCTGGAGGCCACCGACGACCCGGTCGCGCTGGTGGCGGCCCGCTGCGGGTTCGCCACCACCGCCGGCCTGCGGATGCACTTCCAGCGGGAACTGGGAGCTTCCCCGCTCACCTACCGCCATACCTTCCGGCGCACCGCCCGGACCGGCTGAGTGCGCCGGCGCGGCGCGTCGGTCCTGCCGTCAGACCGGATCGGCGACGACGGCGACGGCGGTGAGCCGGGGCAGCCCTGCCGCCAGCGTGTCCCAGGAACGTCCGGCGTCGGCGGACACGAACAGCGTCCCGTCGGCGGTGCCGAAGGCGGCGTGGGCACCAACGGCGTCGAGCCAGCCGGTGTCGACGTTGCCCGTCAGCCATTCGGGCAGGCCGGTCCGGCACCGCTCGAAGCGCCCCCGGCCGCCCGTGCGGCGGTAGACGGCGGACTCCTGGCCGGCGGGACCGGTGGAGGCGGAGACCAGCACGTCGTCTCCCGCCACCGCCGCCGCCCGCAGGTACGTGGCGTGGAGCCCGTCGGTGGCGACGTCCCAGCTGTCGCCGCCGTCGTCGCTGGTGGCCAGCCCGACGGCGCTGGGCGCCACCACCGAACCGGCGCGGGCCAGCACCTGGTGGACGTCGGTGTCGATGTCGATGGTGGGCTCCCAGGTCTCGCCACCGTCGGACGACCGCAGGATGCCCCCGACGTGGACGTTGGCGTACAGGGTGCCGTCGTTGCCAGCCGTCAGCGAGCGGGTGTCGGGCGGGCCGCCCCAGGGCGTGTACCAACCGTCGCGTCCATCGGCCTCCTCGAAGCCGGCCAGGCGCTCCACGCTCCGGGACCGCACCCGCAGCACGTGGGCCTCGGCGGTGCCCACGTACACGTCGTCGCCGGACACAATCAGGCACGTGGCCGCCGGGCCGTCGATCGTCGCCACCGGCTCCCACGTGCCGTCGTCAGCGCGCCAGACCGCGGCGCCGTCGACCAGAGCCCACCGTGAGCCATCGGCGCCTCGGGCCAAGCCGGTGACCGAGTGCCCGGCCAGCGCTTCGACCGAATCCCCGCCGGCGGGCCCGAGACGTCGCAGCCCCTCGACGGTGCCGACGAGAACGCTGGTCGTCATGGTCTCCGACGGTAACCACCCGAACGGTGGGCGAAAAGTAGCTTCCGGTCATGGTCGTCCGGTACCGACGGTGACCCTCGTTTGTCGTGCCCTGGCCCGCCGGCCCACCCGACCGGTGATGTCAAAGGTGCTTCGCCGCGGCATCGCCGTCGTCGGCCGCGGCCTGCGGCTGGTGCTGCCGGGTGTGCGGCAGGTGTACGCCCAGGTCGGCGTCTACGCCAAGGCGTGGGACGAGGCCAACGACCTCGCTCTCGAAGGCGTCGGGCCGCTGTGGGTGGTGCTGGGCGACTCCACCGCCCAGGGCATCGGCGCGCCTTCGTACGACCAGGGTTATGTCGGCCAGCTCCGGGCCGTGCTCGACCAGCAGTCGTCGCGACCGTGGCGCGTGGTGAACCTGTCCCGTTCGGGAGCAAAGGCGGCCGAGGTCGTGTCCAGCCAGCTTCCCCGCCTAGAGGCGCTCGAGAAGGCACCCGACCTCGTGACCTGTGCCATCGGTGCCAACGACATGATCCCCACCCCCCTGCCCGAGCTGCTCGACACCCTGCGGGACATCATGCGTCGCCTTCCCGAGGGCTCGGTGATCGCCACCGTCCCCCAGGGCCTGCGGCCGGCCAAAGCGGTGCCGACCAACGAGATGATCCGAGCCGAGGCGCCCGCCGCCGGGCTGGTCGTGGCCGACGTCTGGGCCCACACCGGCCCGCCCTGGCACGGCAAGCTGGCGGCCGACGGGTTCCACCCGGGGCTCACCGGCTACACGGAGTGGGCGAAGGCGTTCTCGGAGGCGCTGGCCGAGGCCGGTCGCCAGGGCCTAACCTGAGGTCTCCTCCAGCGGGCCGGCGGGACTCACGTTGCCCCCGATGTCGTCGACCCGCAGCTTGATCGACCGGGCCAGCCCGTCGGAGTCGGTGATGGTGCAGATGATGGTCGACCCGACTGCCACCAGCCGGGCCTTGCTCCCGCCACCGCAGTCGGCCTCCGCTCCCCCCTCGGCCTTCTTGGCGGCGTCGTTGAGCTTCGCCGTCGACAGGACCGCCTTGGTGAGCTCGTACTCGTACTCGGCGGTCTTGGCCCCGCTGTTCACGCTCTTCACGGTGACCGTCCACGGTGCGGGCAGGCCCTCCACCATCACGCTGCACCCGAAGGTGATCCCCTTGCGGAGCTCGACGCGCGCCGGGCACCTCGCGTCGCCGACGGCCAGGTCGGTCGAGATCTTCTTCTGGCGGCTCACGAGCTCGGGCTTCACCGGGGCCGTGTCGAGGGCGCCCTCGGTGGTGCGGCTCTTCCCGCCCGACGGGGTATCGTCGCCGCCGTCGACCGTGTCGTTGCCACAGGCACTCAACACGAGCACCGCCGAGCAGAAGACCACGGCGAGGCGACGTCCGGCTACTTTCGACATGACACCAATGCTACCGAGACCGGCGGCGGCCGCCGACGTGGGGCTTCAGATCGACGAGATGGACCGCAGCGGCATCCGGGGCCCGTACCGCGGCGGGGCGGGCCCGCCGAGCACCACCATGCGGATGACCCGGCCTCGTTGGCCGCGATAGGGCTCCAGCAGCGCCAGCATGCGAGCGTCATCGGCGCGGGCCTCGCCCGCCAGCGCGAACGCCACCTGATTGGGTAGGTGGTAGTCGCCGACGCTGACCGCGTCGGCGTCGCCCAGGGCCACGAACGCCACCTCCGCCGCGGTCCACGCCCCCACGCCCGGGATCGCGCTGAGCCGGCGGTAGGCGTCGGCCAGCGGCATGGTCACGGTCTGTTCGAGACGGGCGGCGTAGGAGCACGCGACCCGCACCGTGTCGGCCCGCTTGCGCTCTACGCCGAAGCGGTGGAACGCCCACGCCGGTGTGGCCGCCAGCACCCCGGGTGCCGGAGGCAGGCGCAGGCCCGCGGGCCCGGGCGCCGGTTCGCCCAGAGCCCGAACCAGCCGGGCGTAGGACCGGCGCGCTTCGAGACCGACGACCTTCTGCTCCAGCACGCTGGGCACCAGGGCCTCGACCACCGCGCCCGTACGGCCGATCCGCAGCCCCGGGAACCGTCGCTGGAGATCGCCGACGACCGGGTCACGGGGGGCGAACCCCCGGTTGGTGTCGTCGGCGCCGACTAGCGCGGGCGCGGCGTCGAGCGCCCATCTCGCGCCCGGGCCCCAGGCGGTCACCCGAATGGCGCCGTCGCTCATGCAGACATGGGTGGTGGCCGGGCCCTCAGGCGTGCGGGTGGCCCGCCAGGCTCCGTCGGTACCGATGCGCATGGTGGGATCGAGGCGCCCCCGGCGGACGGGGCCGAGGACGAGGCGGAGGTCGACCGGGCCGTCTACGGTGATCGTCCGCTCGAGCATCGCAGTGACCCCGCCGTCCTCGTCAGCGCTGCAGCGACTTGACCTCGAGGTACTCCTCGAGGCCCGGCCGGCCGAGCTCGCGTCCGAGGCCCGATTGCTTGTAACCGCCGAACGGCGCAAGCGGGTTGTAGCCGCCCCCGTTCACGTCGACCTGGCCCGTCCGCAGGCGGCGGGCCACGGCCACGGCGCGCTCCCGGTTCCGCGAGAACACCGCCCCGTGCAGCCCGTAGACGGTGCCGTTGGCGATCTCGACGGCTTCGTCGTCGTCGCCGTAGGGGATCACGCAAAGCACGGGCCCGAAGATCTCCTCCTGGGCGATGGTCATGTGGGGCCGGACGTCGGCGAAGACGGTGGGTTGCACGTAGAAGCCGCGATCCAGGCCGGCGGGCGGCTCGGGGCCGCCGGTGGCCAGGGTTGCGCCCTCCTCGATGCCTTTACGGATGTAGCCCTGCACCCTTTCCTGTGTCTCCCTCGACGCCAGCGGGCCGAGCCGGGCGTCGGCCAGCGGGTCCCCGGGGAGGAACTCGCCCGCCACCTTGGTGGCGATCGCCACCGCCTCGTCGTGGTGGCTCCGGGGAACGAGCAGGCGCGTCCATGCGATGCAGGTCTGGCCGGCGTTGAGGTAACACTGGCTGACCGTTGCCCGCACCGCCTCGTCGAGATCGGCGTCGTCGAGCACGACCGACGCCGACTTCCCCCCCAACTCGAGGGTGACCCGCTTCACCCCGGCGACCGCCGCCTGGGCGACCCTGCGCCCGGCCGCGGTGGACCCCGTGAACGAGACCATGTCGACCTCCGGATGGGTCACCAGGGCCTCGCCCACCACCGGGCCGTAGCCGCTGACGACGTTGAGCACCCCGGCGGGCAGGCCGACCTCTTCGGCGACGTCGGCGAGGACGAACGCCGACAGCGGCGCCACCTCCGACGGCTTGGCCACCACCGTGCAACCGGCGGCCAGGGCGGGGCCGACCTTGCAGGCGAGTTGGTAGAGGGGATAGTTCCAGGGCGTGATGGCGGCGACCACTCCGGCCGGTTCCCGAATGATCAGCGAGCCGTCGACCTCCTCCTCGAAGGCGAAGTCCCGGGCGTATGAGGCATACGAGCCGAGGATCACCGCGGGGACGCCGGCCTGGATGAGCGTGGCCATGGAAAGCGGCATGCCGACCTCTCGGGCGATCAGGGTGCCGACCTCGGTCGTCCGCGCCACCAGACCCTCCTGGAGCCGGGACAACCAGTCGGCGCGCTCGGTGGCCGGCACCGCCGCCCAGTCATCGAACGCGGATCGTGCGGCGGCAACCGCCCGGTCGGCGTCGGCCGGCTCCCCCGCCGGCACCCGCCCCATGACCTCCTCGGTCGCCGCCTCCGCGACGTCGATCGTGCCGGCACCTGCCGGCTCGACCCACCGGCCGCCGATGTAGAGCTTGTCGCGGAGGTGCACGCAAGCGATGCTACGGCCGACGGCGGGAGTCGGAGGTCACCCAGGCGTCAGACCTGGTGACGGGGGCACGAGAACGTCGTACGCCCCCCGACGGTGCGGCGCAGCAGCGCCGTGCCGTCCTTCGGGCAGATCCCTCCCGGGCGGCGCTCGTCCATGAGCTCCCCGGTGTGCGAGCCCCCCTTCGCCAGCAGGTCGGCCAGCGTCGTCCGCACGTAGCGGTGCAGCCGGCGCAACTCGGCCGGGCTGAGCGAGCCGGCCGGTCGGGCGGGGTCGAGACCCGCCCGCCACAGCAACTCGTCGGCGGCCAGGTTGCCCACGCCCGCCAGGCGGGCCTGGTCCATGAGCCGGGCCTTGAGCGGCGCGGCGCTGGCGGCGAGTGCCCGGGCCAGCCCCGATGGCGTGACGGTGAGGGCGTCGGGCCCGAGGCGGGCCTCTTCGGGGTCGAGCTCGACACCGCCCAGCCGCCTCGGGTCGCGCATCCGCAGGTCGCCCCCACCTTCGAACACCAGCGCGAAACGGTCCCAGGCCTCGAGCTCGCGGTTGCTGGCATGGCTCAGGTCGGTGAGCCCTGCGGTGCCGTCGACCAGCAGCCGTCCGCTCATCCCGAAGCGAAGGCCGAGCACCGGCCCGTCGCTCCCGGTGTCGAGCAGGAGGAGCTTTCCGGTACGACGGGCGCCGGTGACCGGCCGACCCTCGACGGCCGCCTTGGCGACGGCAGCGGTGAGGCCCCGCTTCAGGTACCAGCTGTCGGGGGCTACGACCTCGCTCACCACCCGCCCGACCACCTGCTCGGCCAGTCTCCGGTAGACCTCCACCTCGGCCAGCTCGGGCATTGGTGCCCGACCCTACCGACGAACCTGCGAGGGCCTCGGAACGAACCGGAAGGCGGGTGACTCGAGGACTGCGCCGGTCGTCATCTTCTGGACCCTTACAGTGGCCGTATGGCACGGGAGGTCCTCCACTGGGCCCACCTCTTCTCCGAGGTCGTGACGTCGGGCCTGTGCACCGGGTGCGCGGGGTGCGTCGTGGCCTGCCCCCACGACGTCCTCGACTACGACCACTCCGAGGGCGTGTACAAGCCGTTCCACCTGGAGGAGGAAGGCGGCCCGGGTGGGTGCGGCCACGGCGACCGGGGATGCACCTCCTGCACGCGGGCCTGCCCGCGGTTCCGCTCGTGGGAGACCGAGATCGACACCCACCTGTTCGGTCGCGAACGGCGCACCGAGGAGGTGGACGGCATCTCCAAGGACATCATCCTCGCCCGGGCCACCGACCCCGAGATCCACGAGCGGGGCCAGGACGGCGGGTTGGTCTCGGCGATCCTGCTGTGGGCCCTCGACCACGGCTACATTGACGCCGCCCTCGTCTCCTACCTCGCGGGCGACGGCAGCACGTGGAAGGCGGTGCCAGGCGTGGCCCGCACCCGCGACGAGATCCTGGCCGCGTCCGGGAGCCGCTACACGTACTCGGCCAACCCCATGGCCTACGCCGAGGCGGTGGAGAAGGGGGCCGAGAAGCTGGCCCTCGTGGGGATGAGCTGCCAGTCGTCGGTGCCGCCCGTCATGACCGTACGCAAGGCGGGCAAGGCGGCCCGGCGCTTCGTGCTCAACATCGGCCTCCTCTGCTCCAAGACCTTCGACGACGCCATCTTCCCCGAGCTGCTGGAGGCCAGGTACGGCCTGCGCAAGCAGGACATGGCGAAGATGAACATCAAGGGCGCTCTGCAGATCTGGATGCGTGACGGCAGCTACCACGAGGTGCCGCTCAAGGAGTGCCACGCCTGGACCCGCGAGGGCTGCAAGATGTGCCCCGACTTCGCGGCCGAGCACGCCGACATCTCCACCGGCGGGATCGGTGCCTTCGGCGACTGGACCCTCACCATCGTGCGCACCGACCTCGGCCGCGAGATCATGGTCAAGATGCTGGAGGACGGCACCATCGAGGGCCGTCCCGGCGACGACGACCCGGGGGCCATCGCCCTGCTCCGCAAGCTCTCGACACGCCAGCGCAAGCGCTGGCCGGAGACGGCGGTGGCCGCGCCCCGCCTCATCCCCCCGCCGCCCCCGAAGCCGCCCACTCCCGAGCCGGCGGCCACCTGAGCGAAACCCTCGTCAACGACGTCCTGGCCATCGGCGTCGGCCTGGCCACCGGCACGCTGTCGGGCGCCTTCGGCGTGGGCGGCGCCGTCATCTCCACGCCCGGCGTGAGACTGCTCGGAGCTTCGCCGTTCGAGGCCGTCGGCACCACGCTTCCCGCCATCCTCCCCAGCGCCGTCGCAGGAACCGCCCGCTACGCCCGCGAGGGGCTGGTCGACTGGCCGGTGGTCGCCGCCACCGCCCCCGCCGGTGTGCTGACGGCGGTGGCCTCGTCCTACGCCTCCCACGCCGTGCCGGGCGAGGGTCATCTGCTCATGGTGATGACGGCGGCGATCCTGGCCGTGACCGCCTGGCACATGGGCCGCGGCGGCCCCCGCGAACACCAGAAGGATCCGGGTCAGGAAAGCGGCACTGACGTGCCGCTTTCCGGTACCGGAACCGAGGCAACCCCGGACCGGCGACGATCGGCGGCCGCCGGCGCCGGCGTGGGCGCCGTCGCCGGCACCCTCTCGGGGCTCCTGGGCGTCGGGGGCGGGACGGTGCTGGTCCCCGCGTTCAGCGAGGTGATGGGGATGCCGCTCAAGTCGGCCATCGCCACGTCGCTGGCGTGCGTCGGCATCCTGGCGGTTCCCAGCACCGTCGCCCACGCGCTCCTGGACGACATCGACTGGCGGTTGGCGGCGCTGCTCGCCGTCGCCGTCGTTCCCGGTGCCAGGCTCGGTGCCGCCCTTGCCATCCGGGCCAGCCACCGGCACCTACGCCTGGCCGTCGCCGGCATCCTCGGCGCCACCGCCTTCGGCTACGGGGCGGCCGAGATCGTCACCGTCCTGCGATGAGCTGGCGCGCCCGGGTGAACACGGCGTCGAACGCCGGCTCGGTCAGTGTTCCCGTGAAGGTGTTCTGCTGGCTGGGGTGGTAGGAGGACACCAGCGTGCGACCGTCGGCCAGCCGATGCTCGGCCAGATGGGCGAAGGGCGGACGGGGACGAAGGCCGAGCAGGTCGGCGACGGCGTCATGGGCGAACCTGCCCAGCACGACGACGACCTTCGCCGTCGGGAGGAGGTCGAGCTCACGGCCGAGGAAGGGAAGGCAGGTCTGGCGTTCCTGCGGCGTCGGCTTGTTGGCAGGCGGGGCGCAGCGCACGGCGGCCGCCACCCAGGCCCCCGTGAGGCGCAGGCCGTCGGCGACGTGCACGCTCGTCGGCTGGTTGGCGAAGCTGGCGCGCCACAGCGCCCGGTACACCCAATCGCCGGAACGGTCGCCGGTGAAGACCCTGCCCGTGCGGTTCCCTCCGTGGGCAGCAGGGGCCAGCCCTACGACGACGAGCCGGGCCTCGGGATCGCCGAAGCCGGGGACCGGCCGCCCCCAGTAGTCCTCGAACCGGAACGCCGCCCGCTTGTCGCGCGCCACCTGCTCGCGCCAGCTCACCAGCCGAGGGCACGCCCGGCACTCCACCACCTCGGCCGTGACCTTCTCGAGCGAGTCCGTGCCTACCTCCCGGGGCGGGTCCGGTGGCATCCGGGCCAGGGTAGGTTGGCCTCACCCATGCCCCGCTCGCCTGCGCGTCCGCGCCCGACGCTGATCCTGTTCGTCCGCCACGGTCACACCCCGACGACCGGCAAGCTCCTCCCCGGCCGGGCGCCGGGGCTGCACCTGTCCGACGACGGTCGGGCCCAGGCCGACGCAGTCGCCGAGCGGATCGCCCGGTTGAAGTCCGTCGACGCGATCTACGCCTCGCCACTGGAGCGGACCCGAGAGACGGCCGCCCCCATCGCCGCCGCCCGTGGCCTGAAGGTGAAGGCCGACCGCGGCCTGCTCGAGGCCGACATCGGCGAGTGGACCGGGCGAGAGCTGAAGGCGGTGCGAAAGCTGCCCGAGTGGAAGACCGTGCAGCACCACTCGAGCGGCTTCCGGTTCCCCGGCGGTGAGTCGTTCCTCGACATCCAGCACCGCATGGTGGCCACCGTCGACCGCCTCCGGGCCGCCCACCCGGGCGGGACCGTGGTGGCGGTCTCCCATGCCGACCCGATCAAGGCGGCCCTGGCCCATGCCCTCGGCACCCACCTCGACCAGTTCCAGCGCTTCGCCGTCTCACCCTGCTCGGTGAGCGCGGTGGTCCACGGCGACGGAGCCCCGATGGTGCTCACCGTCAACTCTGTCGGCGACCTCCGCTCGCTCAGCCAGTCGTGAGCACGTCGTTCGAGATGCCCGAGGTCGACGCCCTCACGACCGGCACCGAGGGACCCCCGGGCCAGAGGGTCTTCTACCTCCAGGCCCGCCACGGCACCCAGATCGTCACCCTCCGCCTCGAGAAGGCACAGGTCGCCGCCCTCGTCACCTACCTCAGCGCCCTGATCGCCGACCTCCCTCCGCTCGGCGAGCTTCCCACCGACCTCGACCTCGTCGAGCCGGTGGTGGCCGAGTGGGTGGTCGGTTCCCTCGGCGTCACCTACGACGAAGAGGGCGACCGGGTCGTCCTGGTCGTCGAGGAGCTGGTGGAGGAGGGAGAGGAGGCGGCCAAGGTGAGAATCACCGCCACGCGCGAGCAGGTCGCCGCCCTGTCCCGCCACGGCGCGTCGGTGGTTCAGGCCGGACGTCCCCCCTGCCCGTTGTGCGGCCAGCCCCTCGATCCCCAAGGACACGTGTGCATCCGGCTGAACGGGCACCATCAGATCCGCTGACGCTGCTCGGTGCCGGCGACATCGAGGTGCGGGGCCGGCTGCCCTGGAGCTCGAACGGCACGTTCCTGGTCGAGCTACGCCACGAGGGGACGACCGGCCTCGCCGTCTACAAGCCCCTCCGGGGTGAGCGCCGGCTGTGGGACTACCCCAGCGGGCTGTTCCACCGAGAGGTGGCGGCCTACATCGTGTCCGAGTCGCTCGGCTGGGGCCTCGTCCCGGAGACCATCACCCGCGACGGACCCCTCGGTCCCGGCTCACTGCAGCGGTTCGTGGAGGCCGACTTCTCCGAGCACTACTTCACCCTCCTCGAGCGCCCGGAGCACCACGACGCCCTGAAGGCGATCTGTGCCTTCGACCTCGTCGTCAACAACGGCGACCGCAAGAGCGGCCACTGCATCCTGGGCGACGACGGCCGGGTCCGGGCCATCGACCACGGGCTGTGCCTCCACGCCGACCTGAAGCTGCGCACCGTCATCTGGGACTTCGGGGGCCAACCGGTGCCGCCGACGCTCCTGGAGGCCGTGTCCCGCCTGGCCGTGGCCCCCCCGCCGGCGTTGACCGGGCTCGTCGACGACCAGGAACTGGAGGCGCTGTTGAACCGGGCGACGGCCCTGGTCCGCCGCCCTGTCTTCCCCCAGGTGCGCTCGAGCCGGGCCTACCCCTGGCCGCTGGTGTGAGCCGCCCCGAGCCGGGCGACCGCACCGGCGAGCTGATCGCAGGAGGAGACCTCGACGAGCTGGTCCGCCACGTCGACCACTTGTGCTTCGACGACGACTGGGATGGCCTGGTTGACCTTCGCGACCGCGCCCGCCGGGCACTCGAGCGCGGCCGCCAGTTGTGGCCTGCGGCCAGCCTGGCCGAGTACCGCTTGGCCCTCGAGGCCCCCGGCCGATGGGCGGCGTCGGTCCTCGTTCCGGGCGCGGGACGGTTCGCCCTGGGCCCGCTGCCCGAAGTGGCGGCCCAGTCCCACGCCTGGGCGGACCTGGCGGCCCATGTTCCGGCTGGCCCCGAGGCCACCTTCACCGCCCACGAACGGGTCGTCCGGGGAGAGGACGTCACCGGTGCCGAGCGAATCGATCCAGGCGTGCTCGAGCTGCCGCTCCGGCGCGAGCCGTGGGAGCCGGACTACCCGGTCGCCTTCTACGGGGCCGACGAGGCCCAGTTCCCCGAGCGCCCGGCGACGTCGTTGTCCCCCGTGGAGCTCGACGAGCCCGTGCCGACCGTGGCCGACCTCGACGCCACCGATGCCCTGACCGAGCTGGCCGGCGCATGGTCGACCGAGTCCAACGGACGGGCCCGAGCGGTGGCCGTTGTCGGTGACGCCGGCGACGCCCTCGCCACCCTCGCCGGCGGCAAGTCATACGTGCGGCTGGCGGCGGTGGAGCTCGACGAGGCGTTGTCGGCCATGGCCTGGGCGGCGGCCAGCGGTGGCGCCCACGGACGGCGCCGGGGCATGGCCACCGGCCGCTTCGGAGCATGGTGGGCGTTGACCGCCCTCACCCTCGGCCTCGACCGGTGGCCGCCTCCGCCCGAGCTGCTGGGCGAGGCCGCGTCCGATCTGCGTTGGTACCGCTGGGAACCGGCCACCGGGCCGTCGACGGGATGGGCACTCCGCCTGGCGGTCGAGGATCCGGACCGGTGCCGGGCCTGGGCGGTGGACGCCGTCGACCACGCCTGACCGAACAGCGGCGGGCGCGGCCCCGGCCGCTTCGGTGGCAGAAACCGCCCGATCCCTACCCCGCGCTCGTGCGGGCCATCCTGGGCCCCGTCACGGGAGCCGCGTAGTGACGCTCCAGCTCATTGGCGTAGTGGGTGCCCAGTTGGGCACCGTAGAGGGCCAGCCACTCGGTGAGAGCGACGTGGCCGGTGCTGGCGCCGTCGGTGGTGACCAGGCCCGCCATCATGCCGGCGAGCTCGTCGGCCGTGAGGGTGACGTCGCGCACGAGTTGGCCGATGAGCCGGCCGAGGGCGGGAACGACCGGCGGCGGCACGTGCACCAGCCTGGCCTGGCTCCCCACCGCGTCCCGGATGGCGCTGACCATCTCGGTGAAGGTGAAGGTCTCCGGCCCCACGGCGTCGATCACCGCGTCGTGCTCGGTGGCCACCTCCACGCACAGCCGGGCGACGTCGGCCACGTGGACCGGCCGCACTCGGTACCTCCCTGAACCGGCCACCGCGAACACAGGGAAGTGCCGCAGGAGCCACGCGATGTTGTTGAGCAGCACGTCGCCCCGGCCGAACACGACCGTCGGGCGGACGATGCTGTGGGGGACGCCCGACACGGCGAGGGCGGCCTCGACCTGGGCCTTGCCCCGGAAGTACGGCAGCGGCGACTCCACCGAGGGGTTGGTGATGCTCACGTGCACGATCCGGCCGACGCCGGCGGCCCGGGCGGCGCTGAAGAGGGCCCGGGAGTTGGCCACCGCCCCGTCGAAGCTCACCGACCCGTGGGGGAAGCGCACCCAGTAGGTGTTGTAGAGCGTCGTGACCCCCTCCAGGCTCGCCGCCAGCGCGTCGGCGTCGTCGAACCGGAACGGCCGCAGCTCGAGGGCGTCGCCGAAGGGGTGGGGCCGGTCGGTCCACCGGGTGAGCGACCGCACCCGCAGGCCTGACGCCACCAGCCGCTCGGTGATGAACCGGCCGGTGTAGCCGAGAGCGCCGGTGACGGCGGCGACACCGCCAGCGGCCGCGGACGCCGTCACGGCCTGCTCCCGGCGGCGAGGAGGGGGCCGAACAGGTCGGCCATCCGCGCCCCCGAGGCGAACAGCGCCTCGGCCCTCGTGCGGTCGCCGTCGAGGTGGGTGAGCAGCTCCACGCCGAGGTACAGGGCCACCACGGCGTAGGCGGCGTCGGCCGCCGGCACCAGCGCTTCGGCCGCGGAGCCGGCCACGGCCTGCCCGAACACTTCCTCGGTGAAGGCCACCCAGGGTCTGAGGCACGCCGCCACCCGTGGCCCGAGGTCGGGGGCCGACACCGCCGCTCCCACCATCTCGGCCAGCACCGTCAGGTGGCCGGCGTCGAGGTCCTCCCGGTACACCCGGGCGGCGAGCTCCACCAGGCCGGGGAGCCCGCCCGCGCCCGGCTCCGCCAGCGCGCCGACGGCTTCGCGGTAGGCCGCCATGCGGCGCCGACTGGTCTCCTCCAGGGCGGCCAGCAGGAGGTCGTTCACGCTGCCGAAGTGGTAGAAGATCAGGGCCTGGTTGAAGCTCCCGGCGCGGGCGATCGCCCGGGCGCTCGCCCCTGCGAAACCTGCGGTCTTGAGGGTGGTGAGGGCCGCCTCCACGATCCGTTCCCGGGTCGGGCCCGTTTCGCCGCCGGTCACGGCCCGGCTCGGTGCTCCCGGTTTGGCCATCTCCCGTGCTCCTCTTGAACGAAGTGTTTGAGCGTTCGCTCAAGGTTCTTCCGCGCGCCACCCCGGTGTCAAACCGAGGGTCCGCGACCGCTCGGTGTCCTCCGGGTGGGCGCAGGCGGTACCTTCGGACGCTGACCCACATGGGAGGGGCACCAGGCGTGACCGAAGGAGAGGTCCGGCTCGAGGTACCGGCGTCGCCGGAGTTCCTTCGCGTCGCCCGGATGATGGCGGCCGGGGTGGCGAGCCGTCTGGGGTTCACCCTCGAAGAGGTCGACGACCTCCGCATCGCCATCGACGAGCTGTGCTTCTGCCTCGTCGGTCGCAACGGGCGCCCGGGCACGGTGGCCCTCCGCTACGTCATGAGCTCTGAGGGACTTACCGTCGAGGGCGCCGGCCGCTTCGGCGACGGGGCCAGCGACGAGCCCCGGCTCTCGCCCATGTCGCTGCACATCCTGAAGGCCGTCACCGACGAGTGCACCGTGGACGCCGGCCCCGACGGCCCGACCTTCCAGCTCTTCAAGCGTCGGCGGAGCTGACGGGCATGGCCTTCGACGCCAAGGAGCGCGACGACCTCCGCCGCAAGTTCGTGGAGTACGCCCGGACCCAGGACCCGGTGCTGCGGACCGAGCTGGTCACCGCCCACATGGGCCTGGCCGAGTACCTGGCCCGGCGTTTCACCAACAGGGGGGAGCCCCTCGACGACCTCGTCCAGGTGGCGTCACTCGGCCTGCTCAAAGCCGTCGACCGCTTCGACCCCGACCGGGGCCTCGAGTTCTCGACGTATGCCACGCCCACGATCGTGGGAGAGCTGAAGCGCCACTTCCGCGACAAGGGATGGGCCGTCCGGGTGCCGCGCCGGGTGCAGGAGCTCCACCTCCGCCTGGCCTCGGTCGTCAGCGCGCTCTCCCAGGAGCTCGGCCGTTCGCCCACGATCGGCGAGATCGCCCAGGCCGCCAGTGTCTCGGAGGAGGACGTGCTGGAGGCCATCGAAGCCGGCCATGCCTACCGGTTCACATCGCTCGACGCCCCGAGCGGGTCCGACGACGAAGCCACGCTGGCGTCCCAGCTCGGTCGGAACGATCAGGCCCTGGTCGACAGCGAGCACCGCGTCGACCTGTCGCCCCTCATCGCCCGGTTCCCGCCCCGTGAGCGCACTATCCTGCACCTGCGCTTCTTCGAAGGCCTCACCCAGTCGGAGATCGCCGGGCGTTTGGGCATCAGCCAGATGCACGTCTCCAGGCTCCTCGCCCGAAGCCTGGCCCAGCTCCGCTCAACGGCCGAACAGGAGTCTTGATGGCACCGGAGATCCAGCGCTTGCACCTGTGGCTCGTGGTCAACCCGGCGGCGTCGTCGGTCACCGACAAGAAGCGGCGGATCGTGCGTGAGGCGCTCGCCGGCCACGACGTGAAAGAGGTGGAGACGACCGAGCGCGACGACGCCACGCGCCTGGCCCGGGAGGCAGCCGAAGCAGGCGCCGACGCCGTGGTGCTGTACGGCGGCGACGGCACGGCCAACGAGGCGGCCAACGGCCTGCTCGGCACCGACACCGCCCTGGCGCCCCTGCCCGGCGGGTCGACGAACGTGTTCACCCGGACCCTCGGCCTGGCGCCCCGCGCCCCCGCCGCCGCCGCCCAGGTCGCCGACGCGCTCGCCCGCGGGTCGCGGCGACGGATCCCCGTCGGGACGGCCAACGGGCGGGCCTTCCTGTTCCACGTGGGGGTGGGCTTCGACGCCGCGGTCGTGGCCCAGGTGGAACGGCGACCCACGCTGAAGCGCAAGCTCGGCCAGGCCATCTTCGTCTACGCCGCCTTCGCCACCTGGCTCGGCCACTTCGACCATCGCAGCCCGGGGTTCGCCCTAGAGTTCGACGACGGGACGGTCATCGGCGACGGCTACTTCTCGATCCTTCTCAACACCAACCCCTACACCTACCTCGGGCCCCGGGCCCTCAACGTCGCCCCTGGGGCCGATGGGGAGGGCGGGCTCACGGCCGTGACCCTCCGCACCCTCAAGGTGCACTCGCTTCTCGGCGTGACCGGGCGGGCGCTGGGAAAGGGCGACCGGGTCGCCCGCCACCCTCGCGTCGACCATCGACGCCACGTTCCGCGGATCACGGTCAGGGGCCACCGGCCGGTTCCCTGGCAGGCCGACGGCGACTACCTGGGCGAGACGGAGCACCTGGTCGTCAGCCAGTCGCCCGAGCGCCTGGCCGTCGTCGTGCCCGGCGAATCACTGCCGCCGCCGGCCCCGGGGTAGGGCCAAGAGCACGTTCCCCGGGGACATTGAGAATTTGTGCACGAAGTCCTTGCCGCGTGCGAGATGCCGGTCTAACATCATCCTGTACAACCCCGCCGTAGGTTTCGAAGGAGATCTCAGCGGGCATGCTTTGTGAAGATCTTCACAAGCTTCCAGGAGGAGCCCATGGCCCTGACGTGGAGCCGATCGCATGAATGGGATCTCGATGACTGGAGGCGGAGAGCCGCCTGCCGGGACACCGACCCCGATCTGTTCTTTCCCGTCGGCACCACCGGGCTCGCCCTCGACCAGATCGCCGCGGCCAAGGCCGTGTGCCGGGCGTGCGAGGCGCAGCCCGAGTGTCTCGAGTTCTCCCTGGCCACCAACCAGGAGTCCGGCGTGTGGGGCGGCACCTCCGAAGAGGAACGGCGCAAGCTCCGCAAGGCCTGGCTGGCGCGCCGCCGTCGCGCTTCGTAGCTGAAGAACCCAGTTCTACCCGGCGTCGCGACCGGCGGACACGGGCACCCGCGCTTCCACGATCGTGCCGCCGTGGGTCGACATGGTCAGCCTTCCGGCCAGCTCGTGGGTGACCAGCGTGCGGACGATGGTCAGTCCGAGGCTCGGCTCCGCGGTGGAGAAGTCGTCGGGCAGGCCCACGCCGTTGTCCTCCACCCGCACGACCAGCTCGGTGCCGTCGTTGCCGAGCGTCACCAGTACCCGGCCGGGGCCGTGGTCGGTCCAGCCGTCGGGGAAGGCGTGCTCGACGGCGTTCTGGAGTAACTCGGTGAGGGCCACCGCCAGCGGGGTGGCCACCTCGGCCCGGATCTGACCAGGGTCTCCCTGCACGGAGAACACCACCCGCCGCTCGGGCGACACCAGCCCTTCCTCCACCCACCGCACGAGCGACTGCGCGATGTCGCCGAAGTCGACCTCGGCGCTCGCCCCCGACGACAGCTTCTCGTGCACCAGGGCGATGGCCCTGATGCGCTGGACCGACTCCTCGATCGCCTCCTTGGCCTCGGGCGAGGCCACGCGGCGGCCCTGAAGGCGCAGGATCGACGAGATCGTCTGCAGGTTGTTCTTGACCCGGTGGTGCATCTCCCGGATGAGGACGTCCTTCGACACCAGGAGGCGGTCCCGTCGCCGTAGCTCGGAGACGTCACGGACGATCACCAGGGCGCCGGCCACCGCCCCGTGCTCGAGCAGTGGGATGCAGCGCACGAGCAGGACGATGTCCTTGCGCTCGAGCTCCTCGGTGATGGGCAGGCCGATGGCGAAGGCGGCCCGCACCGACGACTCGTCGAAGCCGACCTCGCTCAACCGCGCCCCGACGACATTGCCGTGGATGCCCATGCGGTGCAGGGCGGACACGAAGTTGGGTGAGGCGAAGTCGACGCGAGCAGCGTTGTCGAGGCGGGCCACGCCGTCGCCGACGCGGGGGGCGTCCTTGGGCTCGGTGCTCTCGGCGCCGAACGGGAACTCCCCCGTCGAGATCATCCGGGCAAAGCGGTCGAAGATGTCGAGGTACACCCGCTCCAGCTCCCCGGGACGCCGTCCCACCGACGGCGCCGATTCGCGGGTGAGGATCCCGAGGAGCCCGTCTTTGAATCGGACCGGGATGCACTGCACGTTGGCGGCCTCGCCGCGAGGGCTCCCCTCGCTCTCGCCGTCGATGATCTGGCCCAGCTCCCAAGCTCGGCCCACCAGTGGGAACTCGTCTCCGTCGACAACCTGGCCCACGCGGTCCTCCCGGTAGAGCGTCTGGCTGGTCGTCGGGCGCATCTGGTCGAGGATCACGAACCGCCGAACAGGCGACGCATCGTCGACCACCGGCACGTAGAGCAACAGGTCGGCGAAGCACAGGTCGGCCAGGAACCCCCAGGCGGCGACCAGGCGCTGCACGTGACCGAGGGCGGCCGCGTCCAGCTCGGTCTCCCGTGCCAGCTCCGTCAGCGTCGCCATGCCGTGCCACTGTAGGGACGACCGGGTCGCTTCCGTGCCCGGATCCCCCTCGGGGACGTCAGGACCAGAAGGCCCGGCCCAGGCGGACCAAGCCGGAGACGTCGAAGATGTCGGTGTCGAACGACGGGACGCTGGCCACCACCTCGGCGGCGGGGGCCATCTCCGTGCGCAGCTCGGCTTCCCGCTTGGCCACCACCTGGAAGTTGAGAAAGCTCTCGGCCACCTCCCGCAACACCCGGGCGACTGCCTCCGGCGGCCCCGCCTTGTCGAGGGCCTCGGCGGCGGCCGACGCCTCGGCCGACAGCCGCTCGGCGGTGCGTGCGGCCGCGGGGTCGAGCAGGTACTCGGGCAGCACCTTGTTGAGCACCAGCGCCCCCGCGTGGAAGCGCTGGTCGGCCAAGGCCGAGAGGAAGAACTCGGCCTCCCGCACGGGAGCCGCCTCGAGGGTTGTGACCACGAGGAAGGTCGTCCGGCGGTCGTGGAGGAGGTGCTCCACCGAGCGGGCCCGCTCGACGAAACCCGGGTACATCGTCTGGAACAGCAGGAAGAACTCGGCGATGTCCTCGAGAAACTGCGAGCCGAGGATGCGGTCGGCGGCCTGGTAGAAGGGCCGGGTGGCCAGGTTGATCACCCGGGAGCGAGCTGGGCCGGTGAGCATGCGGAGCAGGCGGCTGGAGAAGAAGTCGGCCATCCGTTCGGGGGCGGCGAGGAAGTCGATGGCGTTCCTCGTGGGGGGCGTGTCGACGACGATGAGGTCGTAGCGCCCCGAGCGGTGCAGCTCGTACAGACGCTCCATGGCGATGTACTCGTGGCTCTGCACGAACCGGCCGGACACGTTCTGGTACAGCGGGTTCTCGAGAATCCGCCGGGCGGTGAGGGCGTCGGGGGCGTGGCGGCGGACCAGTTCGTCCCACGACTTCTTGGTGTCGAGCATGGCCGCCCACAGCTCGCCACGGGGCTCGACGCCGGCCTTCTTCAAGGCGTCGACCGGCACCCGGGTCTCGACGTTGCCCAGCGCCTCCAGCCCGAGGGCGTCGGCCAGACGGCGGGCGGGGTCCACGGTGAGCACCAGCACCGACCCCCCCAGCGACAGGCTGGCCATGGTCGCGGCGGCGGCGGCGATCGTGGTCTTCCCCACTCCACCCGCCCCGCAGCAGATTACGATCTCCTTGGCCGCGAGCAGCTGCTCGAGCGAGCCCCGGCCCTGGGCTCCCGACGGGCGCGACGGGCGCGACGGGCCGGTCAATAGCCCAGCTCGGCGGAGAGCGCCTCGGCCGACTGCGCCGTCGTGCGCAGCCCGTGGCCCCGGGCGAACAGGTACGGCAGGAAGAGCAACGGCACGTCAGAACCGACGGCGTCGCGAAGGCGGTCGAGGTGGCCGGCGCGCGTCCGGCGCAGGGTCACCGCCAGGCGGGCCGCCTCGAACACCGCCTCCACCGGTCCGCCGGCGACGCCGGCGACGACCGCCGCCAGCTCGGGCTCACGCAGTCGCTCGAAGACCTCTTCGTCGCTGTGGCTGAACAGCTCCGGGAGCACCCGGTTGACGACGATGGCGGCGACGTCGACGTTGGTCTCGGCCCGAACCCGACCGACCAGCTCGATCGTCTCGTTGACCGGCATCTCCTCGGGCGTGGTGACGATGACCAGCCCGGTGACGGCGCTGTCGCCGAGGATGTCGAGCATCCACCCCGTCTGGTTGTGCACGGGCCCCACCCGCACGAGGTCGTCGATCGCCTTGGGAGCGACGAGCTGACCCACCACGTGCCCGCTGGCCGAGGCGTCGGCCACGACCAGGTCGTAGTGCCGCTCCCTGGCCTCGTAGACGAGCTTGCCGACAGTGAGGATCTCGCGCACTCCCGGCGCGGCGGTGGCCACGAAGTCGAAGGCCCGGGCGAGCGGACCGATGCGGGCCACGAAGGGAAGGTGGAGCTGCAGGCGCAGGTACTCCTGGAGCGATTCTTCGGTGCTCATCGACATGGCGAAGAGCCGGGGCTGCACCTCGCGCGGGCGGAACCCGACCTTCGACGCTTCGAAGAAGTCGGCGAGGTCGCCCTTGGCGTCGACCTCACAGGCCAGCACCTTCCGGCCCTTCTGGGCACCCAGGAAGGCCAGGGCGGCGGTGACCGATGTCTTGCCCGTGCCGCCTTTGCCGGTGACGAACAGGAGCCGCCGGTCGAGCAGGGGTGTGGTCATTGCCCGAAGGGAGAGCAGTTACAGAGCGCTGAAACCCACCCGGCGGTCGCCCACATCGCTGCCGATCTCCACGTAGGAGATCTTGGCGGTGGCCACTCCCACGCGCCGGCCACGCCGGTCGGCGAGCCACAGCACCGGCTCGTCGCCACCCAACGCCTTGGTGACCTGGGCGGCCAGGGCGTCGCCGTCGTCGTCGACGTCGATCTCGACCTCGATCTCCCTGGGCGTCTGTTGCACTCCGATCCGAACCTGCACGGCGTCTCCTCGTGGGTGGTCGGTCCCAGCGTAGGCGCGTCCCTGCCTGTTCCCGCCCGGGTGTCACCGCCCGGCCCGAGGTTCCGCCGACCGCGGCCGGCCCGACCGGTGCGCGCAGGGGAGACTGAGGGCATGGCCTCCCGTCCGCTTTCGATCGTCTGCGCGGTGGCCGTCGTCGCGCTGCTCGTCGCCGACGGCGCCGTCGTCGCCGTCCGGCTCGGTGGAGACGACGGCCGGCAGGTGCCGGCGGCGCTCGAGGCGGTCCTGCCGGAGCTCGAGGCGTTCGTGGAGCGGGAACGGGGGTTGCGGTTCGAGCGACCCGTCGACGTCCGCCTCGCCTCCAACGACGACTTCGACGAGGCTCTTCGACGGCTCCGTCGCGGCGACGGCGGTGAGAACGACCAGTTCGCCGATCAACAGGACATCGTGATCCGGCTGCTGCGGACCCTCGGGCTGATCGAGGGCGATCTCGACCTTGCCGCGATCGAGGAGAGCACCGACGAGCGGGTGCTCGGATTCTACGACGCCGAGCGCGACAGGTTGCTGGTGCGGGGGGCGCGCCTCACGCCGGCGGTGCGGCGGGTGCTGGTCCACGAGCTCACCCACGCCCTCGACGACCAGCGCTTCGACCTCGACCGCCCCGAGGTCGATCAGCGCGACGACGAGTCGGCCCTGGCCTTCCAAGCCCTCGTCGAGGGCAGCGCCTCCCTGGTCGAGTCGCGGTATTTTGCGTCTCTTCCCGCCGACGCCCGCCGCCAGGCCGACATCGAGGCCGACCCGGTGCCGTCCGGCCAGGACGTCCCGCGGGTGTTCGAGGCGCTCCTGTCGTTTCCCTACCTCGCCGGCGAGTCGTTCGTCGACTCCGTGATCCGTAACGAAGGCCGGGAACGCCTCGACCGGGCGTTCGCCGCCCCGCCCACCTCCAGCAAGGAGATCCTGCACCCGGAGCGGTTCCTGGCCGGGGAGCGGCCCCGCCCGGTGAGGATCCCCCCGTCGGACCGTCGTGCGGTCGACGGTGGCGTGCTCGGGGAGCTGGTGCTGCGCCTCGTCCTGCAGTCGAGCATCGACCGGGCGTCGGCGACACGGGCGGCGGACGGCTGGGGCGGCGACCGCTACGTGGCCTGGGACGACCGGGACGGCCGCCTGTGCGTGCGGGTCGACGTCGTCGTCGTTTCGCCGGCCGACCGGTCGGAGCTCCTCGACGCCCTCCGCCGGTGGGCCCAGCGGCACCCGGGGGCCGCAGTGGCCGACGGTGAGGCAGTGCGCCTCACCCGCTGCGCGTAGGGGCCCCTCCCCCACTGCCGGCCGTCATGTCTTAGGGTTTCCTTAGCTCGCGGGTGCGAGCGGGAGATGCATCCTCGTACCGATGGCCGTGCGTCGATTGATCGCGGTAGGACTCTGGCTGTGCGTGACCGCTTTGGCCACCGCCATCGTCTGGGCGGGAACCTCGACGGTGGCGGCCGACCTGACGGACCGACCTGCCCCGGTGGTCGCCCACAGCGATGTGGTGACGGCGCTGCAATCGGATTCGTCTGCCGTCGAGACGTCCCCGGGCATCACCGCCCCGGGAACCAACAGCTCGGCCTCGACCGTTCCGTCAGACCGTGGGCGATCGGCCCTCGGGGCCCCGGTCGCTCCGGTTCCGCAACCGCCCGGGGCCCAGAGCCCGGTGCCGGGTGTCGCCACGACGAACGCACCCAGGGCGGCACCCGCACCGCCGCCGGCGGGTGGCACGGGAAACCCGCCGACCCCCCAGGCGCCCCGGCGTCCGACCGCGACCTACTCGACCGCGGGTGGCGTCGTCACGGTGGCGTGCAACGGCAACTTCTTCATAGAGCTGGTGTCTGCCACTCCGAGCAACGGCTACGCGGTCGACGTGGTCACGGCGGGGCCGTACTTCATAGAGGTTCATTTCGTCCGGGCGGGCCAGGATCAGCCGATCTGGGCGTTCTGTCTCGGCCAGCCGTTCCGGGCCGACGCTGCACCTCGGGGGCAGTGGCCGGCGTCGCCCTGACCACCCAGCGACCACGCGCTCAGGGTCAGGTGGGCGGGCCGAAGCACACCTCGATGCGGGCGCCGCCCTCGTGGGACCGTCCGGCCGACAGCTGACCACCGGAAGCCTCAGCCGTCCGGCGCACGATGTCCAGACCCAGGCCGGTGCCCGCCCCGCCGCTCGCGCCCCGCGGCGGCAGCGCGTTCCCCGGAAGTCCCGGGCCTTCGTCGTGGACGACCAGCTTCCACCCCCGGCCCGGTCCGGGAACGACTTCGAGCGAGAACGACGCACCGTCGGGCGTATGGGTGAACACGTTGTTGAGAAGGGCGTCGAGGCACACGTCGACCTCGCCCTGCGACACGCCGACCGGCTGGGAGCCGCTGGGCACATCCAGCGACCACTGGCGGCCCTGGTCGGTAGCCAGGATTGACCAGAAACCCAGGCGGTCGCGGACCACCCGACCCAGGTCGCACGTCCCGCGCTCTGAGCGCTCCCCGCGACGGGAGCTGTCGCGGGACTCCTGGATGACCCGGGTGACAACCTGTTCGAGGCGATCGACGTCGCTGGCGATGCGAATCCGGTCCTTGGCCAATGGGAGGCCCTCAGCGTCGAGGCGAAGGGCGGTGAGCGGAGTCCGCAGCTGGTGCGAGAGATCGGCGGCCGCCTCCCGTTCGGCGGCGAGGAGAACGCCGACACGGTCGGCCAGCCCGTTGACGGCAATGCCCACCTCGGCCACCTCGGGGGGGCCGGCGGGGGAAACCCGCGCCCCGAGCTCTCCTTGCTGGAGCCGGCGGGTGACGGAGAGCAGGTTGCCCATCGGCCCGAGGACCGACCGGGCCAGCCAGTCGGAGAGGATGACTGCGATGACCACCACTGCGGCGCCGACGGCCAGCATCACCGCTCGGGCCTTGGCGACACCCTGGTTCAGCAGCGAAGCGGTCACCCGCACCCGCAGCACGGTCGTGGCGTTCGTGTCGGGTCCCGAGATCCCGACGAGGATGTCGCGGCCACCGCCCGGTGCCCCGGCGGTGAACGAGCGACCCTTGCGGGCCAGCTCCACTTCGGCGTCGGCCGGGATGGGCGGACCGAGCACCGTGCCGTCGGGCAGGTACACGGTGATGGGCCGGGGATTGCCGGCGTTGGCCCGTTCCACCAGTTGAGCGATGGTGGCCGGTTGGTCGGACACGGCGCTGATCGCGCCTCCCAGCGACCGGGATTCGAGCTTGGCGGCGTCGAGCGCCCGGTTGGCGGCAACGACCTGGGTGAGCCGGGCCAGCGGGATGGAGAACGCCACCACGATCATGGCCGTCACCGCGGCCGCCGTCAGCGCCAGACGGGTTCTCACGGTTCGTCGGGATCGACGAGCATGACACCCACGCCCCGAACGCTCCGCAGGTAACGAGGCGACCTCGCCGACTCGCCCAGCTTGCTGCGCAACCACGACAGGTGGACGTCGATGGTCTTCTCGGGGCCACCGTAGGGCTGCCGCCAGACCGCGGCGAGGAGCTCCCGCTTGGAGACCACCTCACCTCGACGGCTGGCCAGATGCCAGAGAAGGTCGAACTCCTTCCGACTCAGGTCGATGGGCTGCCCGTCGACGGTGGCGACCCGGCTGCGGGTGTCCATGGCCAGGCCGCCGACCCGCACGGGAGCGTCAGCGTCGTCGCCCCTTGTCCGACGAAGTACGGCCCGGATGCGAGCGTCGAGCTGCTCGGCGGAGTACGGCTTGACCACGTACTCGTCGGCACCGGCGTCGAGCGTACGAATGATGTCCCGCTCGTCGTCCCGGGCCGTGGCGACGATCACCGGGACGGTGCTCACGGCGCGCAGCATGCGCAGCAGTTCGAGGCCGTCGATGTCGGGCAGGCCGAGGTCGAGGACGACCACATCGGGACGCTTCTCCACGATCTCGGCCAAGGCGCCGAGCCCGCTCGACGCCCCCAACACCACGTGGCCCCGTTCCGTGAGGCCTCGAGAAACGGCGGCCCGGATGTGGGCGTCGTCCTCCACCACGGCGATCGTGGTCACGACTGCGACGCTACCGCCTGACCAGACGCCAGAAAGAGGCGGTGCGTCGGCGGGCGAAGAGTTATTGGCGGCTTTGCCCGGAGTTAGGCATCGCACCCCCACACTGAGATCAGTTGCCGCGCTGGACCAAGTGTCCGCCGAACGGCGCCGGCAACGACCACACGACGGGCCTGCAAACAGGCACCTGGACGACTGAACTGAAGGGGTAAGAATATGTCGGGAACGAGTCCCATCGCAGGACTGACAGCCAAGCTGGCGGGGTTGGGGACGATGGCCAAGGTCGCCGTCGCCACCTCCACCGCAGCACTCACCATCGCCTTCGCCGGTGTCGCGGCCGCCGTCCTGGTCGTGGAGAGCGGAGACTCCAGCCCCGGCGTCACCCAGAGCGCCTCCGTCCGAGCGGCAACGGTCGCCGACCCGCTCCCCACGGCGCCGGGTGAACCCGGTGCGCAGGCCGGCGGCGGGGCCTCGGCCTCCACTCCGGCCGGTTCGACCACGGCCGCCGCCCAGGCTGGCGGGTCGGTGGAGTCTGCACGTGCGTCCAGGCCGTCGGCACCGGCCTCGCCTGTTCCGGAGGTGTCGGTCCCGACCCTGCCCGTCGCCGGAGCGGTGCCCAACGTCTCCGGGCTCACGCAGCTCCCCGCCCAGGTGATGGGCTGCATCACGCCGATCCTCGATCTCGTGACCGGGCTGCCTGCGGTGTCGACCGCTCAGATCACCCAGATCGGTCCCAGGATCGTGGCCTGCGTCTCCGGGATCGTCCGGAGCCTGCCTCTGCCGTTCGGCCTCGACGCATGCATCTCCGAGATCCTGGGATTCGTGGGTGGCATCGCCTCGCAGATGCCGACCGGGACTCCGAGCCTTGGCGGCCTCGATGTGGCGGCGTGCATCCCCGTCGGTCTTCCCGTGCCCGGAGGGCTGCCGTCGATGGGCGGAGGGTTCTCCTTCGGCCGGTAGGACCTACCGACGAGCCTGCTCACGCCCAGACCCCGCAGCCTTCGCGCTGCGGGGTCTCGGCGTCGGCCCGGGGTCGGCGGGTTGCCCGGTGACCTCCTCGTACCAGCGGGGCCGGCGCTTCATGGCCCACCTCGCCGGCACCCAGCCCTTCACCATGGAACGCAGGGCATCGGTGTCGCCGAGCGCCATTCGCACATGACCGACGACGGCCAGGGCCAGGGCGATCGCCGTCCAGTCGTGCACGAAGGTGGCGCCCGTGCGCCAGTCGAGGGGGAACAGGCTGAACCAGTGCATGATCGAGCCGGTGCCCAACAGCACCATGCCGGTACCGGCCATGAACGCGGCGTTCAGCTTCTGACCGGCGTTGAACTTCCCGACCCGCACACTCGGATCGCGGCCGCGGGACCACACCCAGCGCCGGTCGCCGGCGTTCCAACGGTTCAGCACACCCAGGTCGGCGGCCAACCCGAGCCGCCAGCGACCGACGAGGCCGAGCAGGAGCGGAAGGGGCAGAACGAGCCCCGATACGACGTGGACCTGTCGGACGAGCTGGCGGCGGCCGACGAGGGTTGACAGCTGGCCGATGTAGAGCACCGCCGCCGTTGCCATGAGGACGATCACGACGGCGGCCGTCGTCCAGTGCACGGCCCGCTCGCAGCGATCGAAGCGCGGGAGCCGGTCGGCTGGCGACTCCGGGGCCAGGGGCTCAGACCGGGCGGTCGTCACGGCCGTTCGACCTGCCGATCCAGGCGTCGACGTCGTAGCCCCGCTTCTCCCAGTACCCGTCCTCCGGCGGGCCCTCGGTGACCTCGATCCTCTCGAGCCACTTGCAGGACTTGTAGCCGTACATCGGCGCCACGTAGAGCCGAACGGGCCCGCCGTGAGCCGCCGAGATCGGCTTCTTCTCCAGCTCCCACGCCACGATCACGTCGTCGCGGCGCGCCTGATCGAGGGTGAGGCTCTCGGTGTACGCGCCGTCGAAGGAGTGGAAGCGCACTCCTCCGGCGCCGTCGCGGACGCCGGCGCGGTCGAGCACCTCGGAAAGGCGCACGCCCGTCCACGGCACGTCGGGGACCCGCCAGCCGGTGACGCACTGGAAGTCCTTCGTCAAACGGGTGACGGGCAGCGCCTTCAGGTCGGCGGCGGTGAGATCGAGCTCGCGGTCGACGTGGCCGCCGACGCCCAACCGGTAGTCGGCCTCGCTCCGAGACGGCAGCGAGCCGGTGACCGTGTAGATCCGGAACCGCCCCAGCGGCAGCAGCGACGACAACCCGGTCGGGTCGCGCCCGGTGAGGTTGGCGGCGACCCGCTCGAGAGCGCCCTGCGCCCTGGCCCCGAAGAGCACTCCCGCGCCTCCGAGGCCGAGCAGGCCGAGGAAGACGCGCCGGCCGACCGGCGCTTCTCGGGGGACGTCGGAAGAAGCCACGTACCCAGGGTACGGGTCGGCCTACCCTCTACGGGTGTCGGTCACGACAAGCGACAAGGGGCCGACTCCCGCTCCCGCTCCCGCTCCCGGTCGTGCTCCTGCGCCGACGACGGCCTGCGCCGACATCCTCACCGACGACGGCATGCACCTGACGCCCGAGGGCGTCCGCCTCTACGTGGGCTGATCGTGTCGAACTTCTGAGCTCTTGTCCGGCCGAGAGCCATGCTGGAACCGCTGTTCTGCGAGGTCCTCGATGACATCCTCGACTGACAAGGGCATCCCCTCACCATCTGAGCTCGAGCTAGAGGCCGGCGACGACGATCGCCAGCACCATGGCGACCACGACCACCGCGGCGACGAGCGCGAGCACGGGATGACGGGACCGGGTCGGGACATCGTCGTCATCGTCCCCGCTCCAGTCCCAGAGGTCCGGGTCGTTCGGATCCCTGGGGGCTGGTCCCACCGGAGTAGCCACGTCGCCCAGGGTACGCTCTGCCGCTCGACACTTGACAGACGAACACCTGTTCGAGTAGAGTGGGACCACGATCGTCGGGGTCGCTTCCCCTTCCTGTGAGGTCCTCTGTGCCCAGGGAGAAGCGATGCCGGTCGTCGACGAGGTCACCAGCCAACTCGGTAGTGCCATCGACGAATTGATCGACACCGACCCCGCCCGACTGGCCGACGGCGAGACGCTCGTTGTCCTCCAGCGTCAGCTCGAGCGCTTCCAGCCGGCCGTCACCCGGGCCACCGCCGCCTTCGACGCCTCGGGAACCTGGAAACACGATGGTGCCCGCTCAGCGGCGGCGTGGCTGGCGGCGTCCACCAAGCTGCCGATCGGCACGGCCCGGCGCCGGGTTCGCCTGGGCCGCGAGCTGCGTCATCTCGAGGTGCTGGAGGAAGCATGGCTGGGCGGCGAGGTGGGCGAGGCCCAGGTGGGCCTGGTGGTGCGGGCCCGCACCCCGGCCACCGAGGAATCCGTGGCCCGCGACCAAGACATGCTCGTCGACCACGCCCGGCGGCTGCGCTTCGCCTCCTTCGCCCGGGTCATGGCCTATTGGGTGCAGTGGGCCGATCCCGACGG
>Ga0183260_10000127_pt1 | contig 55604 bp, 56 predicted proteins | sample AntDrymUQ4972206_2_FD_129768 | JGI IMG/M metagenome (GOLD analysis project Ga0183260, IMG submission 129768) | Polar desert sand microbial communities from Dry Valleys, Antarctica - metaG UQ497 (22.06) (version 2) (version 2) | ecosystem: Environmental > Terrestrial > Soil > Desert | place...
ACCACGGCATCGACAACGTAGCGAGCCAGCTCCACGGGTCACCTCCCGGGCTAGGGGTGTCCACTATGGCCCGCGACATGCCTCCTCAGAGGTGTCCACTATCCGGTGAAATCACACACCCCCCCTCCGACACCCTGTGATGTCGCGGGGCATCGTGGACGGATGTCGCGGAGCATAGTGAAATCACGCACCCCTCGACACCATGATGGCGTCAGCCACGGGACACGTGTCGACTCCGAGGCGAACCAGTGCCCGAGTCGTGAGATGCTCGTCCTGACCTGGCCCTGCTTGTGCCATTCCATGGTGCTCGCAATGCGCCCACATCGGATGCGGAGGTAGTGATGACATCGACGCTCGAGCTGACTGCCCGGTTGGACGAAGCGGTTGCCCGACACAGGCTTTGGATCATCCGTTCTATCGAGCCTGGACGAAGGGCTCGCTTACCGGCGACGATCTCGCCTTCTACGCCACGCAGTACTGGCGCCAAGTCCAAGCTTTCCCCGGCTATCTGGAGACGCTGGCGCCACGGATGGCCGAACCGAGTTCCCGGAGCGCGCTGGAGACGAACCTCGCCGACGAGACTGGGGGGGACCACCCGGGTCTGTGGGTGTCGTTCGCGCACGCGCTGGGGGTTGCGCGTTCGAGGCTCGATGGGACTCCTCCTGAGCCCGAGACGGTCGCATGCGTAACGGCCTTCGAGGAGGCTTCCGCCGGCGCGCTGCCCGCGTTCGCCTTGGGCATGCTCTACGGGTACGAATCGCAGACGCCCGAGATCGCCACCACTAAGGCCAAGGGCTTGCGGGAGCACTACGGGCTCGAGGGAGATGCCATCGCCTATTTCGAAGTCCACGGACGCCTCGACATCGAGCACTCCAAAGACCTCGTCGGCGCTATCGCCGCCGAATCCCAGAGGGATGGGGGGCAAGAGGGGGCATCCAGCTCCGGCGCCCGGGCAGGAGCGTCCGCCATATGGGGGCTGCTCGACGGCGTGGCTCGTGTGCGAGGCATTGGCTGAACGAGGGGGCGACCGGGGGGCGAGATGGGCGCTGCAGAAAGGGCCGCACTCGGAGTCGGTGCTCTACGGGGGGTTCCCTCCCCAGTCACGTCACCCCGATCACGGGATGGCTTCTCGCTTCCTGCCCTTGCACTCCTCGGATTAGACGTTTCGGCCTCGATTCCTCTGTCATCCTCCCGAACCGAGAGATATCCGTCCTCTCGCCGACCGAGGCGTGCTCGGATCGACCCGGGATCTCAGGCGCCGGCGAGGTGTTCGAGGAGAGGCCCGATCACGCGGTCGGCTTCGGTTTCGGGGAGCCAGTGGCCCGCGCCTTCCAAGCGCTCGAAGCGATAGAGACCGGCGACGTGGTTGGCGGTGGCCTCCGCCGCTCTCCGCCCGAGAGCTGGGTCGGCCGTGCCCCACAGATACAGCGTTGGACTCGTGACGGTCGACCCTCGTCCACGCGCCGGCGACCGCATCGCCGCTCGGTACCACGCGAGGGCCGAGCTGAGGGCATCGGGCTCGTTCATCCGTCGGGCGTAGTACCCGGCTCGTTCGGCGCTGAGACCGGTTGCTTGCAAGGCGCGCCGGAGCACGTACGAATCTCTGGCGAGAAGAAGCCTCTCGGGCACGACCGGGATCTGCACGAACAGGGCGTACAGAGAGCGGGCCGCCTGAACCGGAGTGAGCAGCGCTTGTTGGAACGCTTTCGGATGGGGCATCGAGAGTGACGTCAGCGAGAGGATCCGATCCACATGGCGCGCGGCGAGGGCCCACGCGAGAACCCCGCCCCAATCGTGTCCGACGACGTGGAAACTCTCCGACCCGAAGTCATCGGCGATGTCGAGGACGTCCTCGAGCAGGTGGTCAAGGGTGTAGTCGTCCACCCGGCTGGGGCGACCGCCCGGAGAGTAGCCGCGGAGGTCGGGAGCGATCGTTCGGTAGCCCGCGCCGGTCAGCGGTTCGATGAGCTGGTCCCAGCAGGTTGAATCCTGGGGGAACCCATGCAGCAGGATCACCGGCGCTCCGGTCTTCGGGCCTGCGGCTCGAATGTCGAAGACCCATCCCTCCCGCCCCTTCACCGACACCTGTTCGGGGGAGGCCGTCACGAGCCCACCCCGGAGAGGGGAGTACGAGGGAGCGAGCGCTCAGATGCCGTCGTTGGGATCCCCTCCGTCCTCGGCCGCCGTCTCTTCGCCGTCGGCCGGGGGCTCGTGGTCGGATCCTTCGTGCTCCTTGGATAGGACGTCTTCGACGGAGAACTCCTGGGTCGCATCCGCTGGGTCGTTGCTGCGCTCGAGCATCCATCCTCCCCTTCTGGGCCCGTCCAGTTTCTCGGCTGAGGTTGCCCACTCGCGGAACCCTTAACCGCCAGGAAGATGACTGCCGGGTGGTAGCCGCGAGTGGCGTGGCGGGCTACCGCCCCTCCGAATAGTTCGGCCAGCCTGCCCGACCCCACCGACCTCTAGGTCGTCCAACCCCGACCCCTCTGGGCCCGGCGTCAGGGACCGGAGGGTCCTTCGCGTGCGAGCGTCGCTCGGTGGACAATGGCTGGGACGAAACGACTTATCCGCGACGAAGGATGGGAGCACTTGAAAGAAGGCCACACCCATGGGTCGGGAACGCCGGGGGGTAGCCGGCGAGGTCCCGATTCCCTGCCAACCGGAACAGTCACTTTTCTCCTGACCGACGTCGAGGGGTCGACGCGCCTGTGGGGGGCCCACCCCCACGCGATGTTTCAAGCGATGGCGCGTCACCACCAACTCTTGCACCAGATCATCGAGAACAACGATGGAGTTCTCCCCCGGGATCAGGGTGAAGGCGACAGCATCTTCGCGGCGTTCGCGCGGGCAACCGGTGCCGTAGCGGCGGCATTGCAGCTGCAGCTCGCGCTAGGGACCGAACCGTGGCCGGAGGGCGTCGTTCCCAGGGTGCGCGTGGCGTTACACACGGGCGAGGCCGAAGTGCGAGATGGTAACTACTTCGGACAGTCGGTGAGCCGGTGTGCCCGCCTGAGGAGTCTCGCCCACGGCGGCCAGGTCCTGATGTCGCGCACGACCTACGACCTGGTCCGGGACGTGATGCCGCTCGACGCATCGGCCAAGGATCTTGGCTGGCACTCGCTCAAGGACTTCGAGACGCCGGAGAACGCGTGGCAGCTGGTGCACGCCGGTCTCGTTGCGGACTTCCCGCCTCTAGTTTCACCCGAGGATCGTGCCGACCGCCTGCCCGCGCAGCTGACCAGCTTCATCGGGAGACAGGAGGAGATCAAGCGCGTCAAGGAGCTACTGAGCTCCTCACGGCTGGTGACATTGTCCGGGCCCGGGGGTTGCGGGAAGACGAGACTCGCCATCGAGGTGGGGAAGCAGTTGATCGCGGACTTCAGCGACGGCGTTCACTTGGTCGCCCTGGCGTCGCTGAATGACCCGACCCTCGTCGTCCCCACCATCGCGAAGAGCGTCGGCTTGCAGGAGAGCGCAACGGAATCACCTCTGGAAGGCGTGAAGAACCTCCTGCGCAACAAACAGATGCTGTTGATCCTCGACAACTTCGAGAGGGTGGTGGACGCGGCCGGAGACGTAGCGGAGCTTCTTTCCGAGGCGCCGGGTCTTGAGGTCCTCGTGACCAGCCGGGCAACGTTGCGGCTGCAGAGCGAACAGGAGTTCCCCGTTCCTCCGCTGGGCCTTCCCCGCATCGGCGAGGCTCCAATGATCGATTCGGTGGCACACTACGAAGCCATCCAGCTGTTCGAAGAGCGGGCGCGCGCGGCGAAGCCGGACTTCACGGTAACGCCGGAGAACGTCTCGGACATCACGGAGATCGTTCGTCGACTCGACGGCCTCCCGTTGGCGATCGAGCTCGCAGCCGTGCGGGTCAAGTTGCTGCCGCCGGCGGCTCTGTTGAAGCGATTGAGTAGCCGTCTGGGCCTCCTGACCGGCGGCCCTCGCGATCTGCCGGCCCGCCAGCAGACGCTGAGGAACGCCATCGACTGGGACTACGAGTTGTTGGCCGAAGAGGAACAGAAGCTGTTTCGCCGGCTAGCCGCATTCGCCCAGGGTTTCGACCTCGACTCCGCCTACGAGGTGGCGCAGGCGGCGGGTGATCCGGGCATGGACGTGCTCGACGGCGTCGAATCGTTGGTCGGCAAGAGTCTGCTTCGCCAGGCGCACTCCGCGGATGGCGACCCCCGTTTCGGGATGCTTCAGACGATCCGTGAATACGCCCTGGAGGTCCTGTCCGAGAGCGGAGAAGGGAACGCAACGCGCCAGCGACACGCCGAGGTCTTTCTCGACCTCGCCCGCCGGGCCATGTCGGGGCTACGCGGCGCGAACCAGATCCGGTGGCTTGAACGACTGGAGCTCGAACATGACAACTACCGAGCCGCCCTCACGTGGGCCGGCGAGCAGGCCGACCCCGATCTCGAGATGAAGCTGGTCGCCGTCCTCATGTACTTCTGGTCCACCCGGGGACATCTGAGCGAAGCCCGGAAGTGGGCGGAATCCGCGCTCGGTCGAAGCGAGGGCGCCCGCACCGTGGAACGCTCGGAGATCCTCGGGGGGGCCTCGCTCCTCGCCAGGGCCAGGACCGATTACGAGGTGGCCGTGGCCCATCTGAGCGAAAGTCTCGACATCCAGAGGGAGCTGGGACTCAAGAGGGGCATCGCGGAGACGATCAAGGCGCTGGGCAATATCGAAGCGGACCAGAACCGTCTCGACGCGGCCGGTGAGTATTACGAAGAGAGTCTGGCCTTGTGGCGGCAGCTGGACGATACGTTGGGCATGTCGCAGACGCTGAACAACCTGGGCTATCTGGCGCGAACACAGGGCCGGGCCGAAGCCGCTATCGAGATGCTCGACGAGAGCCTGGAGCTATTCCGTCAGATGGAGGACAAACAGGGGATCGCTCGTTGCTTGATGAATCTCTCCGGAGCGACACGAGATCTCGGCCGCGTCAAGGAGTCGGGTGACCTCGCAAAGGAGAGCCTGATCCTCTGGCGACAACTGGGTGACACGTGGGACGTGGCGGACTGCCTCGATGAGCTGGCCCTGGTTGCCGTGGAGATCAACGAGCTGCACCGAGCCGCTCGTTTGTTCGGCGCTTCGGAGGCCCTAAGGAAAGCGATCGGGGCCCGCCGGCCGCCGGCCGAGCAGATCCTCTGCATGAAAGGAATCGAGATCGCCCGCTCGCAGCTCGGACGGAACGCGTTCACAGAAGCGTGGCAGGAGGGCACAAGGATGCGTATGGAGGAAGCGATCGATCACGCCTTGGAGGTTGGTTCGGAAGAGAGCGGAGGATCTACGCGCACGGCTTGAGGAGCGGGCCGTGCTGCGCCTGTCTAGTTCTTGCCCTTGCGGACGTCGGCCTTCTTGACCGAGTCGACCTCTGCCTGAGCACTCGCTTCGTCGTCGAAAGCGTCGTCTGATTCGTAGACCGTTTGACCGTCTGCGGTCAAGGCCCACGTGAACTTGTCCTCCGTCTGCACGACCGCGAATTTCCATGTTCTCGGCATTCCCATAGCATCCCACAGAAGAGCGCGAGGGACAGGCTCATCCTGTGACGACCCGAGATGGGGCCGCGCTTGCAGGGCGGACCGCGGGGACGCGCTCAGCCGCCGGTGGAGTCGCTGGCCGCCTCAGCATCGGCGATCAGCGCGTTCAGATCCGTCGGGATCGGATTCTCCTTCAGGAGCTTGGCCATGAACGTGAGGTTGTGTGCCAAGTAGCGCGCCGTCTTGTTGGTGTACAGATGCCGGTCGCCTCCCGCTTCGATGTAGCTGGGCCCCGGCCCAGCCGTGCCGACCCAGTAGCAGTCGGCGTTGGGAGGAACCGTGCAGCCCAGGTGCCCAAGGTTGAAGAGGGTGGTGCCCGCCGCGTCATGCGCCCCGTCCTCGTTCCCGGTGACGATCGCTCCGGCGACCTTTCCGTAGAGTGGGAACTGGCCGGTCTCCGGGTCGCCCTCCATATAGGTGCCGTCCAGGCGTTCGATGACGAGTTGCGCGATGGAGCCCCTGACCCCGAACCAGATAGGGGTGGCGATGATCAGGATGTCGGCCGCCTTGATCTTGTCGAGGATCTGTGGCCACTCGTCCCCCCCTCCCATGTCGGTGTAGACGCCGAACGGGACGTTGAAGTCGATCACCCTGACGGTCTCCGTGCCGACACCAAGGCCCTCAAACACTCGAGCCACCACGTCTATCAGCGCCTGGGTGTTAGACGCCTCTGGAGACTTCTTTAGCGTGCAATTGAGGAACAGCGCCTTCACATCCATGACGACCTCAGCCCCTTTCTTCGGTTGTGGCGGGCTCCGGTCGGCGTCCCGCGAGACGATTCATAACAGGAAGCCTCGAGCCGCTTACCATGCGGTGATGGTCGAGCTACCGGTTAACGAACCGCTTGAGACGAGAGTGCAGGAGCCCGGGGGTTCGCTCGAAGCGCTGAACGAGGCATCGAGCGATGAAGCCGTTGCTCAGGTTGCGGCGCGGTTCCCCACTTGTTTGGCGGCGTGGTCCGAGCTCGGGGAGCGGGCCCTGACCGCCGGACGCCCGGTCGAGGCTTATGCGTACTTCCGTGTGGGGTATCACCGGGGGTTGGACCGCATCCGGCAGGCCGGATGGCGCGGGGTCGGGCGCGTCCCGTGGAGCCACGAGCCCAACCGGGGCTTCCTTCGGTCGCTACGGGGGCTCGGAGCCGCGGCCGGCGCGATCGGGGAAGGCGAAGAGGCGACGAGATGCGATGGGTTCCTTCAGCAGCTCGCCCCCGACGCTCCCTCCGGGACCGAGTGACTCGCCCGCCGTTGTGGAACGAGGAACCGCGGGGCCGGGCTCCGACATCATCAGGAGCACCGCTAATCCGCTCCTGAAGCGCGCTCGCAAACTCCGGCAGCGAAAGCACCGGGACGGCACGGGCACCTTCCTCGCCGAGGGGGTCCAGCCGGTGTGGCAGGCGCTGGAGCAGAGGGCGCCCGTCGAGGTGATCCTGTTATCGGAGGACCTCCTGTCGAGTGAAGCCGCCCTCGAGATCGTCAGAGAACACGAGCGCCGGGGTGTGACGGTTGCACGCATCTCGGGCGGCGCCTTCGCGACCATCGCGCAACGAGAGCATCCGTCCGGCCTGGCTGCGATAGTTGGGATGGACCGCCTCGCCCTGGACGACCTCGAGGTGAAAGAGACTTCGCTATTCGTTGCTCTTCATGGGGTTTCGAACCCCGGCAATCTCGGGGCGATCGTGCGCACGGTCGATGCGGTCTCAGGGGCGGGGATCCTGTTGATCGGCGACACCACCGATCCATGGCATCCCAGTGCGGTCAAAGCCAGCATGGGCACCCTATTTGGGGTCCCCGTGTGTCGGACCTCGTCCGAAGCGACCCTCAAGTGGCGGGAACGGCATCGCATGCAACTGATCACCACATCCGCAGCGGGCGAGGACAGCTACGTGTCGGCTGGGTATCTTCTGCCGACGATAGCGTTGTTCGGCAGTGAGGGAGAGGGGTTGCCCGATCAACTCGAGCAAGCCGGCGACCTGAGCGTTCGGATCCCGATGAGCGGGGCGGCCTCATCTCTCAACCTGGCGGTCTCCGCGGGGGTTCTGTTGTACGAGATCAAACGAGTCGTCGGCGACGCATGAGCCGGCCGGAGGAGGCAGTATGCGCGTTCTCATCATCAGCGACATGGAAGGCGTTGCCGGGATCACCAAGTGGGAGCAAACGACTGGGGGTGAGTCTCTTTACGAAGAGGGACGAAAGCTCTACACGGAGGAGATAAACGCAGCCGTTCGCGGCGCCTACGCAGGTGGCGCGGATGAGGTCGTGGTCATGGATTGCCACGGGGCCGGTAAGGGCTGGACTTTCAACTCGTTGATCCCCGAGCTGCTCGATCCCAGGTGCGAATGGGTCGTGCAGAGCGAGTGGACCGAATATACGGAGGCTCTCGAACAAGGGTGCGACGCGGCCCTGTTCGTGGCCATGCACGCGATGGCGGGAACGATGGATGGAGTCCTCAGCCATTCGGTCAGCGGCACGAGTTGGCACGGCCTTTACTTCAACGACACCGCCGTCGGCGAGACGGGCATCAACGCGGCGCTGTGTGGGCACTGGGGGTGCCCGGTGCTAATGGTGACGGGCGACGCCGCCACTTGCCGCGAAGGCGAGGCCCTCCTGGGCGCGGGCCTCACCACGGTGGCGGTGAAGAAAGGTTTCGGTCGCTTCAGCGCTCGACACATCAGCCCGCAGCGCGCTCGGGGCATGATCGAGGCGGCGTCCGAGAAAGCTCTCGGCGACCTCGATGCGGTGGCTCCGTACGATCCTGGCCGGCCCTCCGAGATCAAGGTCGAGCTGGCGACGCCGGATCACGTCGAGCCGTACCGGCACCGCATGGGCGTCGAGGTGTTGGATGGGCGCACGATCGTGTCACGGGCGGATGACTGGTGGTCGGCCTGGAAACAGATGTACTTCTGATGTCTCCTCCTCCCTATCCGATGGAGACGGACCGTCTGACCATCCGGCCCTTCACCGTCGACGATCTGGATGCCCTCCACGCGATCCAGTCCAAGCGAGAGGTCACCACCTACCTGTACTGGGATCCGCGGTCCCGGGACGAAGTGGTCGAGGTGCTGGCCTCTCGCACCGACCGACCGTTCGAGGAGGTCTACCGGAAGGGCCTGGCGCTGGCCGTGGTCGTGCGTGACACGAACACTTTGATCGGTGACGTCAGCCTTACCGTGCTGAGTCGGGAGCACGCACAGGGAGAGATCGGGTTCGTCCTGGACCCCGATCAGCAGGGGCGAGGTTACGGGCGTGAGGCAGCCACCGTCCTCTTGCGACTCGGGTTCGAAGATCTGGAACTTCATCGCCTCATCGGCCGATGCGACCCGCGCAACGTTCCTTCGTGGCGGTTGCTCGAGCGTCTGGGCATGCGCCGCGAAGCCCACTTCCGTGAGAGCGAGGTCTTCAGGGGCGAGTGGGGTGATGAGTACGTCTACGCGCTGCTCGCGACGGAATGGCGGAGTGCGCCAGGTTGATCTTCAGCCGGCTTTGATCTCCGGCATCACGTCCGTAACGAATTCGTCCACTCGCTCCCGCCCTTCGCCTGGCCAGTCGACCGTCAGATAAGAGAAGCCGGCGTCGCTTAGGTCATTTACTCGCGTCCGTACCTCGTCCCACGGCTCGGAGATCGACAGCGATGTGCTGCGGCCGATGGACGATGGGTCCCGGCCGGCCTTTTCGGCATGTTGGTCGATGATGCGTGACTTCCTGGTGACCTCCTGCACGGAACCGAAGTTATGCCACACATCGGCGACCCGAGCTACAAGGGGGAGCATGACCTTCTCGCCACCCGCTCCGATCCACACCGGGGGATGAGGGCTCTGAACCGGCTTCGGATTGAACGTCGCACCGCTCAGGCGGTAGTGATCGCCCTCGAAGATCGCGTTGTCCTCGGTCATCAGCAGCTTGATGACGCGGATCGCCTCCTCGAGTCGGTTGGCACGCTCGCGCGCGGGCGGGAAGTCGATCCCAAGCTCGACGTGCTCGTCTTCGAACCAGGCTGCGCCGATCGCGAGCTCGACGCGCCCGTGTGAGATGTGGTCGACGGTCACCACCTCTGTCGCAAGCATCGAGGGATGGCGGTAGGTGACGCCGGTCACGAGGGGACCCAGCCGGATCCGTTCGGTGACCGCGGCCAGTCCGGCCAGCAACGTCCAACTCTCCAGGCACGGTCCGGAGGGGTCGCCGTAGAGCGGCTTGAAGTGGTCGAACACCCAGGCGCCGTCGAAGCCCGCGGACTCCGCATAGAGCACCCGCTCCTTTAAGCCGTCCCACGACAACTGATGTTGCGTGCAGTCAAGTCCCAGTTCCATAACGCCTCCTCGTCCACTACGTTTGGATGGATCCGTTCAACCAATCAACGATCTCCTCGCCAAGCTTGTCGTACTTAGCCCAGAAGAAATGGTTTGCGCCCTGGACCAGCGTGACCTCGGCGTGAGGGATTTTCGCCACCCAGGTCTTGCAGTCCTCCGACTCGACCAGCTCGTCGTTGGCGGCCGCGATCATGAGCAACGGCACACCGAGATCGATCTCCTCCGGGGGCGGGAGGCCCGCGGTCACCCCCGGCTTCTCTTTCACGGCGGGCGCGATCGCGACGCAGGCGACCAGCGAGTCATCCTCTGCGGCCGCGCGGATCGCCACCGCCGCACCGAACGACCACCCCGCGATCGCGAGAGGCATGTCCGCATTGCGCCTGCGCATCAGGGCGATCCCTCCCTTTGCGTCCTGCACCTCGTCGATCCCTAACGTGGGCTCGCCCTCCGACTTGCCTATCCCCCTGAAGTTGAACCGGAGCACACTCCACCCCTCGTCCGTCATGCGCCCGGTCACCGCTTCGAGCAGCGGAGCGTTCATCGTCCCGCCCATATTCGGATGAGGGTGGCACAGCACTAGTCCCGCCCGCGGGTCTTCGGGAGCGTCCAGGAGCGCCTCGAGGATCAATCCGTCCGACGAATCGAACGTCAGCTCTTCCGCGCTCACCCGGCTTCCCACTTCGCCAGTGCCGCTCTTAGGCGCTCTCCCGTCTCAGCCATCTCTTCGGGGCTCTCGTATTTCATGCGTGGCCAGAAGAACCCGCGCAGGCCGTCCTTCCTCCGCCGGGGTACGACGTGCAGATGCAGGTGGGGGACGCTCTGACTGACGATGTTGTTCACCGCGACGAACGTCCCCTGGGCTTCGAAAGCAGTTTGTACACAACGTGCCATGAGTTGTGCGGTGGCGAAGAGGGGCTCGACTAGTGGCGGCGGGAGGTCGGCGAGGGTTTCGTGATGCTCCTTCGGTACCAGGAGCGTGTGTCCCACGAACAACGGACGGTGGTCGAGGAACGCCATACTCGTCTCGTCCTCATAGACGACCTCGGCACGGACCTTCCGTTCAACCACCTCACAGAACAGACACATGTCTCGGAAGCTTACGTCCGCGGCCGATCACGGAGCGAGGACGGGACCGGTTGTATCCTCCGGGCATGAAGCGAGAAGCCGACATCTCGGGTTCGCAGCGGAAATTGCTGATCGGGCACGTGACTCCTTCCAGGAGCGCAGATGGGGCCTCCGGCATCTCGTTGAAGGATGGGCGGACGCTACCGTTCGTCGTCTCTCGCACGTGGTCGGCTCCCGCCGGGCACTATCGAGAGCAGTGGTTCCTCGTGAACCCCGAGTCGCGCGAGGTGCTGTTCGAGGGCCCGGCGAAGACAACGCAGATCCTCGGCCTGCAGGCGCCCACCGATCTGTCGGACGAAGTACGAGCGCCCTTCGGGCTGGCGCCGGGCACCTACCTCGTCGTGTTCGCTCTCGGTGGGATCATGGGGGGGCAGATCGAGGTGGTTGCGGCCGAGAGACCCGCAGAGGAAGCGGCGTAGCGTCCGCGTATTTGCTGGCCGCCTCTATCCTGACTCCATGAACAGATCCTTTGTTCCCTTGATACTCGCGGCCACGCTCGCGATTGGGGCCTGCTCGGTCGAGGTTTCGCCGCCGGGCTCCGAAGACCGGTCCTCGGGCTCGGACGCGTCCGCCTCCCGGGCCCCCGAGGGCGAGCCCAGCGATACGTCCGATATCTCGATCAACCAGGTCGACGCGCCGCTCGAGCATTCGAAGACATCTGAGGTGGTGAAGCGTGCTCTGCCATCGATCGTCAACGTGAAAGTAACCGCGCTGACTCAGGGAGTGCTCGGCCCCCGCGAGGGCAAGGGCCAGGGGTCGGGCGTCATCATCGACTCGGAGGGCATCATCATCACGAACAATCACGTCGTGCAGGACGCCACCGAGGTACGTGTCGTATTCAACGACCAGGAGCACGACGCGATGGACGGAACGGTCGTCGGCGTCGATCCGGAGCGGGACCTGGCGGTGGTCCAGGTAAAGGCCGACGATCTCACCCCGATCGAGATCGGACGTTCCGACGCACTCGAGCTGGGCGACGATGTCATCGCCATCGGCTACCCGCTGGGACTGGGTGGGGTAACCGTCACCAAGGGGATCGTCTCCGGCCAGAACCGAACCATCAAGATCCCGGTTCCGGACGGCGAGACGTTGCGGTTCACGGGACTGTTGCAGACCGACGCCGCGATCAATCCGGGTAACTCGGGTGGCGCGCTCATCGACGTGAACGGACGGCTGATCGGCGTCAACTCCGCCGCCGCTCTCGCGGCTGCCGCCGAGAACATCGGCTTCGCCATCGAGATTGACTCTGCGCTTCCGGTCATCGAGCAGATCCTCGAAGAACCCCTACAGGAGCATGCATGGCTCGGCGTTTCGGTGGGCGATCCCGAACCGGCGGCGCTGGACGAGTTCGGGCTCGACGAAGACGCCAAGGGGGCCCTGGTCCTCGAGGTTCTCTCGGGCGGTCCGGCCGAGGGGGTCGAGATGGACATCGGAGATCTCATCACCTCTATCGACGACCGGCGCATCACGAGCTCGGACGACCTCATCGACACCCTGGCGGATCTGGTTCCGGGCGACGAGGTGGAGCTGACGATCATCAGCGAGGGCGACGGGACGCGGACCGAGACCGTCGAGCTGGACCAACGTCCCGCACAGTTCGGCTCGGCCGAAGAGTAGAGACGGAGGGGCGACCGCACTTAGGCTGTCGCCATGAACCAGTTCGATGGGCGCGCAAGATGACGGAGCGGGTTCTCGCGGCGGGGGAGCGCATCCTGCTGGTGGACTCCCGCGACCGGCGCTACCTCATCACGCTGAGCACGGGGAAGCAATTCCATTCCCACTCGGGGACCCTCGACCACGACGAGTTGATCGGAGCGTTCGAGGGGACCACCGTCCGGTCCAGCAAGGGCGCGAGGATGCTCGCATTCCGCCCAACGCTGTCCGACTACATCCTCAAGATGCAGCGGGGTGCACAGGTCGTGTATCCAAAGGACCTCGGCCTGATCATCATGTACGCCGATATCTTTCCCGGCGCCGCCGTCTTGGAAGCAGGCACCGGTTCCGGATCGCTCACCCTCGCACTTTCTCGCGCGGTGGGGGATGCGGGCCTGGTGATCTCGTACGAGCTACGTGAGGATCACCACGAGCGCGGAGCCGCCAACATAAGGGAGTGGTACGAGGGCCTCGGAGGCAAGCCAGAGAACGTCGATCTGCGCGTGGGCGACGTCTTCGAGGACATCCCCGAGAGCGGCGTGGACAGGCTCGTGCTCGACCTGCCCGAGCCGTGGCGCGCCGTCGGTCGAACGACCCACTCCCTGGCCGCTGGGGGAATCATGTGTTGTTACCTGCCGACCGTGCCCCAGGTGCAGCAGACGGTCGAGGCGATGCGGCGCGGTGGGTTCGGGATCGTAAACACGTTTGAGGGACTGGTTCGGACCTGGAACATCGAGGGGCAATCCGTGCGTCCGGACCACAGGATGGTCGCACACACCGGCTTCATCGTCACCGCGCGCAAGTTGGCAGGGCTGGAAGATGCGTCGATCCCGGATGCCTAGGGAGTAGTCTCTACGGCCTATAGGAGGTGGTGGCGGTCCCTCAAAACGAGCTCGAGCGCAGGATTGCCGAGTACGACCAAGAGGTCCAGGAACTCCAGAGCCAGGTGAAGCTGCTGGAGGAGGAGCTTGCACTGACGCGGCGCAAGCTCGACGCGACGCCGCGCCGGATACACAGCCTCGAGAAGCGCCTTTCCGAGACCTCCGACGAGCTCCAGAACGCACGCGACAACAACGACCGACTTGCCGGGACGCTGCGGGACGCGCGCGAGCAACTCGTCGCACTGAAGGAGGAGATCGAGAAACTGACCCAGCCCCCATCGGGATACGGCATCTTCCTCCAGGCTTTCGAGGACTCGACCGCGGACGTGTTCACGAACGGGCGCAAGCTCCGGGTTCACATCTCGCCCGAGGTCGACCTCGAGAAGGCCCAGCGCGGGCACCAAGTGATGCTGAACGAGGGGCTTAACGTCATCGAGCTCCTCGAGTACGAGGTGCAGGGTGAAGTGGTGCTCCTCAAGGAGCGCCTCGAAGAGGGGAATCGTGCACTGGTCACCGGTCGGGCCGATGAGGAGCGAGTCGTCGAGCTGGCGGATTCGCTCAAGGGACTACATCTCCGCCCCGGCGACAGCCTGTTGCTCGAACCGAAGTCCGGCCATGTGATCGAGAAGCTTCCGAAGCCCGAGGTCGAGGAGCTGATCCTCGAAGAGGTGCCGGACATCTCTTACGACGATATCGGCGGCCTCACCTCTCAGATCGAAGAGATCATGGACGCCGTCGAGCTCCCCTTCCTGCACGCCGATCTGTTCCGCGAGCACGAGCTCGAAGCCCCGAAGGGCGTCCTTCTGTACGGCCCTCCCGGGTGCGGCAAAACGCTCGTGGCAAAGGCGGTGGCCAACTCGCTGGCCAAGAAGGTGGCGGCCAAGCTGGGGCGTGATGGGCGCCAGAGCTACTTCCTCAACATCAAGGGCCCGGAGCTACTGAACAAGTACGTCGGTGAAACCGAGCGGCAGATCCGGATGATCTTCCAGCGCGCCAAGGAGAAATCCGAGGAAGGCGTGCCGGTGATCGTGTTCTTCGACGAGATGGATTCTCTGTTCCGTACGCGCGGCTCCGGCATCTCGAGCGACATCGAGTCGACCATCGTGCCCCAGCTGCTGGCCGAGATCGACGGCGTCGAGAGCCTCAAGAACGTCATCGTGGTGGGCGCCTCGAACCGCGAGGACCTGATCGACCCCGCGATCCTTCGCCCCGGTCGCCTGGACGTGAAGATCAAGATCGAACGTCCGAACGAGGAGTCGGCCACGGACATCTACTCGAAGTACCTCACGACCACCGTCCCAATAGCCAAGACCGAGATCGACAAGCACGGCTCGCGTGAGAAGGCCGTGCAAGAGATGATCGCCGCCACGGTCGCCCGGATGTACTCGGACGAGGACGAGAACCGCTTCCTCGAGGTCACTTACGCCAACGGCGACAAGGAGGAGCTGTACTTCAAGGACTTCTCCTCGGGGGCGATGATCGAGAACATCGTCCGGCGCGCCAAGAAGATGGCCATCAAGCGGGCCATCGCGGGCGAGCCGAAGGGGATCAACCAGCACGACCTGCTCGCGGCGATCCACCAGGAGTACCGCGAGAACGAGGACCTTCCGAATACGACGAATCCGGACGACTGGGCCCGCGTGTCCGGGAAGAAGGGCGAGCGCATCGTGTACATCCGGACGCTGGTAAGCGAGCACAGAGACGGCGAGGGCCCCCGCCAGGTCGAACAGGTGCAAACCGGCCAGTACCTCTAGCGACGGCCTAACCTGTTGCCATGACCGTTCCAAAGATCTGCGGGATCGAGACCGAGTATGGGATCGCGATCCGTGAAGCCGCCGACTTCAACCCGATCCTGACTTCGTCTCTGTTGATCAACGCCTACGCGAAGCCAGCGTTCAAACGCGTGAAGTGGGACTACGAGGAAGAGAATCCTCTGCGCGATGCCCGCGGCTTCGAGCGCACGCCGATGGATTCCAGTGCGGTCGAGGACGAGTCCGGCCTCGTGAACGTCATCTTGCCGAACGGATCCCGCTACTACGTGGATCACGCTCACCCCGAGTACTCGAGCCCCGAATGCTCTAATGCCCGTGACGTCGTCACATGGGACAAGGCGGGCGAGCGCATCCTCGAGGATTCGATCGAGGCCGCCCGGAACATCGTTCCCGACGGCGAGCGTGTCTTCATCTACAAGAACAACTCCGACGGCAAGGGCAACTCGTACGGTTGTCACGAGAACTACCTGGTGGACCGCCAGACGCCCTTCCCCAATCTCGTGAAGCACGTCATCCCGTTCTTCGTCACGCGTCAGGTGTTCACAGGTGCGGGGAAGGTGGGGGCCGAGAACGGTTCGGAGGGCGTCGACTATCAGATCTCTCAGCGTGCTGACTTCTTCGAGGTCGAGGTGGGGCTCGAGACGACTTTCAAACGGCCCATCATCAACACGCGCGACGAGCCCCATGCGGATCCAGACCTCTATCGGCGTTTCCACGTCATCGTCGGCGACGCAAACATGTCCGAGACGTCGACCTTCCTCAAGGTCGGGACCACGTCCCTCGTCCTCAGGATGATCGAGGACGACTTCATCGCCGATGACTTCACCCTGGCCGTACCGGTCCAGGCGATGAGAGCCGTGTCCCACGACCCTGGCTGTCGCGCCACGATCGAGCTCGTCGACGGCCGCAGGCTCACCGCCATCGAGCTCCAATGGGAGTATTTCCGCCTGGCGAAGAAGTACGCGCTCGACAACGACTTCGATGCCGTCACGGGCGACGTTCTGGATACCTGGGAACTGACCTTGGACAGCCTCGAGAGGGACACCATGTCCATGAGCCGCCGACTGGATTGGGTGGCGAAGCTCGCCATGCTCGAGGCCTACCGTGCGCGCGATGGCCTGGCGTGGGACGCTCCCAAGCTGCGGATGATCGATCTCCAGTATCACGACGTGAGGCGCCACAAGGGTCTCTACTACAAACTCCAGAACGCCGGCAAGATGGAGCGGATCGTCTCCGACGAGGCCATCGCCTACGCCGTCGATCATCCCCCCGAGGACACCCGTGCATACTTCCGGGGGGAGTGCCTCCGCAGGTTCAGCCCCACGATCGTCGCGGCCTCCTGGGATGCGCTGATATTCGACACGGGCGACGAGCCCCTGCGCAAGGTCCCGACGCTCGAGCCGACGCGCGGAACCAAGGCCCACGTGCAACAACTGCTGGATTCCAGTCCCGACGCCTCGACGCTGATCCACAACCTCGGCGGCTAGCTCTCGGCGACCGGCCCGGGGCGTATCGGGGCTGGAATGCCCCTGAGGGTGCCTTGGATTGATGGGCCCGGGCCGAGAGTTTCCGTGGAGGTGTGTCGCAGGGGCGGGATAGCATCTCTTCCACATCTAGCAACGAGGTGAGGTGCAACGTGGCAGAAGGCGGAGGCCAGACCCGCAAGTCCCGTCCCAAGAAGGACGAAGAGCAAACTCAGCCCGAGGAACAGAAGGCTTCCTCCGAGGCGACCTCCGAGGTCGACGATCTCCTGGACGAGATCGACGAAGTTCTCGAGGAGAATGCGGAAGAATTCGTGCGCAGCTATGTGCAAAAAGGCGGCCAATAGGGCATTTCGGACATCAACGATCATCATCCTCCGCGCGATCGAGTACCTCGAGCGGAGCGATGGAACCCGACAACCGGGTTAGGTGCCCGAGCTGCGGCGAGCACAAGCGCGCTGAGGACTTCGTTCGGAACCGCGCCACGAAGACGGTGGCGCGGCGCGTACTGCAAGCCGTGCCACAACCGCATCGGACGGGCCAACCGGGAGAAGCACCACGGCAGCACTCGCGCGTTTTGGCTCAAGCGTCGCTATGGGGTCGAAGCCGTTCAGGTCGAGTGGATGATCCTGCGCCAGGGCGGGCTGTGCGCCGTCTGCGGGAAGCGGCCGGCCGTGCACGTGGACCACGATCACGGGACCGGCCTCGTGCGCGGCATACTGTGTTTCAACTGCAACCGGGGCCTCGGTAAGCTCCGGGAGGACCCGGGCTTGATGCGGGCGGCTATCGGCTATCTAGAGGGGACCATTTGAGAGGCGAACCTGACTTCGGAGCGGACTTCCTGCGCAGGCCCGTGCATGGGCCCGGCTCGTCGTTCTCCGAGCTCATGAAGGGCCACCAGCCCGATCCTGAGGCCCCTTCGAGGTTCGAGGGACAGGTCCACGCTCCCGAGGGCACGACGGTCCTCGCACTCCGGTTCGACGAAGGGGTTGTGGTCGCCGGCGACCGCCGGGCGACCGAGGGGTTCCAGATCGCCCACCGGTCGATCGAGAAGGTCTTCGCCGCCGACGACATGTCCGCCGTGGCGATCGCGGGCGCCGCGGGCCCAGCGGTCGAGATCGTCCGCTTGCTGCAGACCGAGCTCGAGCATTACGAGAAGGTCGAGGGCGAGCGTCTCACGCTCGAGGGCAAGGCCAACAAGCTGTCCCAGATGATCCGCGCGAACCTGCCTGCTGCGATGCAGGGCATGATCGTCGTGCCGTTGTTCGCCGGTTTCGACGAGGCGCGGGGACACGGCCGCATCTTCAAGTACGACGTCACCGGCGGGCGTTACGAGGAAGACGACTACCACGCCACCGGCTCCGGTGGGAAGGACGCTCGGTCGTCGCTCAAGAAGCGCTACCGGCTCGACCTCACCCGGGAAGAAGCGGTCAAGTTCGCGATCGAGGCGCTGTTCGACGCGGCCGACGAGGACGTCGGGACGGGGGGACCGGACCTCATGAGGGGCATCTACCCGACGGTTGCGGCGATCTCCGCTGAAGGCATGGTCGAGATCCCCGAGGAGGAGATCCAGCGTCTCTTCGAAGAGCTGATCGCCGATCGCGCCGAAGACATCCGGTCGCAGGAGAGCCACCCGGTCGACGTGCGACGACCCGGCGAGGAGGCATAGCCCATGCCGATGCCTTATTACGTCTCCCCCGAGCAACTCATGCGGGACAAGGCCGACTACGCGCGCAAGGGCATCGCCCGAGGCAAGTCGGTCATCGCCCTCGAGTACGAGGCGGGCATCCTGTTCATGGCCGAGAATACCTCCGCGACCCTGTACAAGATCTCGGAGATCTACGACCGCATCGCGTTCGCAGGGGTGGGCAAGTTCAACGAGTTCGAGCAGCTTCGCATCGGTGGCATCCGCCTCGTCGATGTGAAGGGTTACTCGTACTCGCGCGAGGACGTCACCGCGAAGGGTCTGGCGAACGCCTACTCGCAGACGCTAGGGAACATCTTCACGTCGGAGGTGAAGCCGTACGAGTGCGAGATCCTCGTCGCCGCCGTGGGCGAGACGACGGCCACGAACGAGCTCTTCCACATCCTCTACGACGGGTCGGTCTCGGACCGCACGGGATACGTAGCCATGGGCGGGGCGTCCGAACAGCTGAAGGCCTATGTGGACGAGCGCTATCCGAAGGACTATCCGGCCTCGACGCCGGACCTGGCCACGGCCGTGACCCTCGGGCACGAGGCTCTGCAGTCGGTGGGCGGAGGCGAGACCCCGGTGGGCAGCCTCGAAGTCGCCATCCTCGACCGGACGAGAGCCCGTCGTAAGTTCCGGCGCTTCCCCGAAGAGGAGATCGCCCCGCTTCTCTGAGTCTCGGGTTACGACCGTCGGGACGCGTATCCTGACGGCATGGAGCGGCGGATCTTCGGGACCGAGAACGAGTACGGCGTCACCTGCACGTTCAGGGGGCAGCGCCGGCTATCGCCCGATGAAGTGGCGCGATACCTCTTCAGGAGGGTCGTGTCGTGGGGACGCTCGTCCAACGTCTTCCTGGAGAACGGCGCCCGCCTCTATCTCGACGTTGGCTCTCACCCGGAGTACGCGACCCCCGAGTGCGACACGGTCTACGACCTGATCGTCCACGACAAGGCAGGGGAGCGGATCCTCGAAGGCCTGCTCAAGGCGGCTGAGGCCCGGCTCCGCGAGGAAGGGATCTCTGGCGACATCTACCTGTTCAAGAACAACACCGATTCGGCCGGGAACTCCTACGGGAGCCACGAGAACTACCTCGTCTCCCGTTACGGCGAGTTCGGTCGTCTCGCCGAGGTGATGATCCCGTTCTTCGTGTCACGTCAGATATTCGCCGGCGCCGGGAAGGTGCTGCAAACCGCCCGCGGGGCTCTGTTCTGCATCTCGCAGCGCGCCGAACACATCTGGGAGGGAGTCTCGTCGGCGACGACCAGGTCGCGACCGATCATCAACACGCGCGACGAGCCGCATGCCGATGCCGAGAAGTTCAGGCGACTTCACGTCATCGTCGGGGACTCGAATATGAGCGAGTGGACCTCTTATCTCAAGGTCGGGACCACGGCTCTGTTGCTGCGCATGGTCGAGGAGGGCGTGCAGATCCGGGACATGACGCTCGAGAACCCCATCCGCGCGATCCGCGAGATATCCCACGACATGACCTGTACCCGGCGTGTCCGGCTGGCCAACGGTCGTGAAGCGTCCGCCCTTGACATGCAGAAGGAGTATTTGTCCAAGGCTCTTCGCTGGGTGGACCAGCGCGACGATCCCGTGCTGAAGGAGATCGCCGTCATGTGGGAGCACGCGATCACCTCCCTTGAAGGCGATCAGGAGGCTCTCGTGAAACAAGTGGACTGGATCGCCAAGCGCAAGCTCATCGAGGATTACCGATCGCGGCACAACCTGTCGCTGGCCCACCCCCGCATAGCGCTGATGGATCTGGCCTATCACGACGTGAACCGCAAGCGGGGCCTGTACTACCTGCTCGAGCGACGAGAGATGGCCGAGCGCATGTGCGATGAACGTGACATCGAAAGGGCGACTCAGGAACCCCCGCAAACGACGAGAGCCAAGTTGCGAGGGGAATTCATTCGGGCCGCGAAACGAAAGCGTCGGGACTTCACCGTCGACTGGGTGCACCTGAAGCTGAACGACCAGGCGCAGCGAACCGTGCTCTGCAAAGACCCGTTCCGCTCCTCCGACGAACGCGTCACGAAGCTCATCGCGTCGCTGTAGTGGGCGCGTTCAAGGAAGGCGAGGTCGTTGGGGTCGTCGAGGAGGGCGATGACATCGTGCGCGCCACGGTCTCGGTAGGCGGGTCCGAGATCGCGACCGTCGGATATCCCTTCATGCTTGGCCGTCTCCGGCCGGGCGACAGGGTGGTCGTGAACACGACCGGATTGGATCTCGATCTGGGCACCGGTGGCGCGGGGTTCATCCTCTGGAACCTCGACGGACCCGGCCCCCCCGGCCCCCGCGATGGGCACATCGTCAAGCTTCGGTACACCCCATGGCAGACGGAGGTTGCTGCGGTAGAGGCTCAGGAGAGCCGGCACCACCAACGCCTCGCGGAGCTCGAGACGATCGACGGGAGACCGGTGGTCGTCGCCTCTTTGCATTCGCAGGTCGCTGCGATCGCCGCGGGCGTCAAGGCTCAGAACCCGAAGGCTCGCGTCGGCTACCTAATGACGGACGGGGGAGCGTTGCCGCTCGCGTGGAGCAACCTCTTGCGCGAGCTTCGCCGGGCGAACCTGATCGATGTCAGTTGCACCTGTGGTCATGCCTTTGGCGGCGATCTCGAAGCGGTGAACGTCTTCAGCGGGCTCGCCGCGCTCCGGGCGGTGGGTGAGGCGGATGTGACGATCGCCGCGATGGGACCGGGCGTCGTCGGCACCGGCTCGGCCCTGGGCTTCACGGGGATGGAGCAAGGTCAGGTGCTGGATGCGGTGGCAGCCTTGGGCGGCACTGGGATCGCCGCGCTCAGGATCTCGTTCGCCGATCCCCGCGCCCGACATCACGGTGTGAGTCACCATTCCCTGACCGCTCTGCGCCTGGCAGCCCGCGAGAGAGCGACGGTTGTGGTCCCGGAATTGCCCGACGACCAAGACGTGGTCGTTCGACAGCAGTTGCAGGAAGCAGGCATATCCGATCGACACCAGGTGGTGACGGTTGCGGGGACCGCCGGCCTGTCCACGCTCGAGCAGAGGGGCGTGCACCCGACGTCGATGGGCCGCTCGGTAGACCAGCTCCCCGAGCTGTTCCTGGCGGGGGCCGCAGCGGGTGGCCACGCCGCCTCCCTGTGACCCAGATCACCCCCTGAGGCTCGAACAGCGCCTATAACCCGTCGATGAGCGGTACCGCCGCCACCTTTGGATACTCTCGTCATATGAGACGTATCGAGCGGCTCATCAACCTGATCGCAGCGTTGCTCGAGACACTCCGACCTATGACCGCGGAAGAGATCCGCGAACGCATCGGAGGGTACGACCAACCCAACCACGAAGCCTTCCGCCGCGCCTTCGAACGAGACAAAGAAGCCCTCCGTTCGATGGGCATCCCGCTCGAGGTGGTGCCGACGGACCCCTACGCCGATCAAGCGGACGGGTACATCATCACCAAAGCGCGCTACTACCTACCGCAGCTCGATCTCGAACCCGACGAGCTAACCGCTCTGCGACTCGCTTCCGACGCGCTCCTCGGCTCGGGCGAAGACGCGGGCTCCGGCCTCCTCAAGCTCTCGATCGATGCCCCGATAGGCCCGCTATCCGGCCCGCGCTTCACGTGGGGAGCCGATCTGGCGGCGGAGGAGCCCGTCCTCGGTCCGCTCTACTCGGCTCTGGTCGACCGGCGCGGGGTCCAGTTCAGTTACGAATCGGGCGGAGGACAGAAGACCTTCCGCCGAGTGGAGCCGTTCGGGATCGTGCACCGACGGGGACGCTGGTACCTCGTGGGCCGGGACGTGGACCGGGAGAGCATCCGGTCTTTCCGGCTCTCGCGTATCGCGGGGGACCTCGAGACCGTCAACGTCACTTACGAGATACCCGAGGGGTTCGATGCGGCCGAGCACGTTTCCGCAGCTCTCGAGATTCAGACCGAGGCGTCGACCACCGCGGTGGTGCGTTTCGACGCTCGTATGCGCTGGTGGCCCGAGCAGAACATGGCGTCGAACCCCTCTACGGAAGCGCCGGGAGGCGCGCTCGATGTCGAGATGATCGTTGGCAACGTCGAGGCGCTGGTCTCGTGGGTGCTCGGGTTCGGCGAGGGTCTTCAGATCGTGAGTCCGCCCGAGGCACGCACTGCTCTCGTCGAACATCTGCGCCCGCTGGTGCAGAGCCGATGAGCGAAACCGCCCAGGGCCGCCTCGGCACCAGGCTTCGTCGCATCCTCTTGCTTCTGCCGTACGCGATCAAGAATCCGGGCGTGACCATCGACGAGCTCTCCGATCGCTTCGGGGTCAAGAAGAAAGACTTGATCGGCGACCTCAATCTCGTCTTCGTGTGTGGTCTTCCGGGCTACGGCCCCGGGGACCTCATCGATGTGTCGATCGAGAACGATCAGGTGTTCGTACAGATGGCCGACTACTTCTCGAGTCCGCTCAGGATCACTCCGGCGGAGGCTCTGTCTCTCTACGTCGGGGGGGCCGCCGTGATCGCGTTGCCCGAGATGGACGAGGCGGATGCGCTTCGCCGGGCACTGGAGAAGCTGGGACACGCGATCGGTATCGAACAGATGGGCACCGGAACCGGCGGGATCGCGGTGAGATGGGAGCCTGGGCCGGCGAATCATCTACGCCTTGCGCGGCAAGCCCTCCAAGAGCAGCGCCGCATGCGACTGGAGTATTTCTCGGCCAATCGCGGCGAGCTCAGCACCCGCACGATGGATCCGTGGGGTCTAGTGGCCGCACTGGGCCACTGGTACCTGATCGGGTTCGATCGTCTTCGAAACGATGAACGCATGTTTCGGGTCGACCGGATCAAGGAAGCCGAGGTGCTCGACGAACCGGCGGACATCCCCGACGATTTCGATCCGTCGAGATACAGGGGCGCGTTCGTCCCGCGGGATGAACAGGACATCGTGTCGTTCGAGATCTCACCCGCCGCCGCCCGCTGGTTCGCGGACTATTACCCGCTCCGGAGCTCCCGAGAGCTCGACGATGGATGGCGCGCGGTGGAGCTCACGAGCGGTGGAACGCGCTGGGCGGCCACTCTGGTCCTACGCCTAGGCGATCAGGTGCGTGCAGTAAAACCCGAACCCGTTCTTACCGAAGCCCGCACTTTGGCGAGCGTCCTTACGGACGCACACTCTTAAGCTGTTTGAGCGGTGGTGCCCAGGAGGCGGACGACCTTGCGGCCGGTGGATCGGCTAGGGAGCGAGAACGAGAAGGTCGAGCCCTTCCCCCAGGTCGAGTCGACCCAGATGCGCCCGCCGTGCACCTTGACCAGCTGGGAGCAGAGGTAGAGGCCCACGCCGGTGCCGCCCTGCTCGCGAGTGGACGAGCTGTCCACCTGGTGGAAGCGCTCGAAGATGTGGGGGATGTCGGACGATACGAGCCCGAGGCCCTGGTCGATGATGTCGACGCGGAGCTCGTCCTCTTCCCGGCTGACCCTGACCGTCACGGGAGTCGGGTTCTCCGAATACTTCAATGCGTTCTCGATGAGGTGTCTCAGGACGAGGCCGACCTTGGTCTCGTCGCAGGGCCACGAGAGCTTGTCGGCCACATCCAGAACGATCTCGCGCTCCGGAAAGTCCTGGATCGTGTCGGCGGAGACCGCGCTGACCAGGGTGGCGACGTCGACGGGCTCGACACGGAGCGTCGCCTCCCGCGACTCGATCTTCGAGATGTAGAGCAGGTCCTCGATCAGCCGTTCGAGATGCGCGGCTTTCGTATCGATGGTCGACAACGCCTCACGCTGGTCCTCGGGGGACGCCGTTTCGACCCGCTTCAACAGGGTGCGGGCGAAACCCTTGATGATCGTCAGTGGCGTTCGAAGTTCGTGCCCGATCATCGCAACGAAGTCACGGTGGGTCTGGGCGATCTCTCGCTCGGGGGTCACGTCGTCCATGATCAAGACACGCCCCATGGGCGCACCCGGCACCCTGACGTCCGTCACTCGCACCTTGTAGACCAACGGCGGGTTGCCGGCAACGACCTCGCTCTGCATCTCGCCTTCAGCCGTAAGAAGCATCTCTACGTCGTCGTGCCCCAGACCGCCGACGACGTTGGCTCCGGCCGAGAACATCGCCGAAACCTGGAACAGCTGCTCTGCTGCAGGGTTGATGGCAACGATAAGTGCACGGGCATCGACCAGAACGATCGGGTTGGGAACCGCCTGGATGATAGACGCGAGCTCCGACTCCTTGCGCTCGATGACCGAGTAGAGCTCGGCCGCGCCAACTGCGCTGGCGCATTGCTGGGCGTAAGCGCGCAGAAGGTCCCCACGATCCTCGACCAGGCCCCGATCCGCCCTCATCACGAACACTCCCCGGGTGCCGCGCGCCGTTCGGAGGCCAACAGCAGTGATGGACCCGTCTGGAAGATCGATATTGGCGACGTCGGTCGAGTCGATCGCGCGCTGGACATCAGGGTCCGCCACGATGTCGCGGATAACCGTCTTGCTCATCCCTCGGAAGACCCCGCGGTCGATCGCCCCCGTCTCGGGATCGAAGAGGCACGCGAAGCCGTCCTTGGCCCCCGCAAGCCGCGTCCCACCATCGAGGATGTGACGAAGCAGAGAATCCACGTCCAGTGCCCCGAGGAGTCCCTTGCTCGACTCGACCAGTGCCATGAGGTCGGAGGAACGCTGTTCGGCCCGTTCATGCAACCGGGCTCGGTTGATGATGCCGGCCGCCTGATCGGCAAAGAGTTGTGCTACACGCAGGTCCTCGTCCGTGAAGACCCTCGACCCGGTCATGGTCAGGTTGAGGACCCCGATACCGCGGCCCTGGATCCGCATGGGGATCACGAGGCTGGAGGAGATCGGCCTGGACTTGGGCACGAAGTTGACGAAGGCGTCCGAATCGACGTCTCCCAGCAGCAGGGACTTCCCGGTGGCCAATACGCGGCCGGCGACGCCCTCACCGACACTGGTCCGGTGCCCCAGGGGCACCTCGAGGGGCAGCCCACGCGAGGCGACCAGAGCGAGCGAGGCGCCGCCATCTTCGAGGAGCATGATCGAGCCCTGTTCGGCCTCCAGGAGCTCGAGGGCGACGCCCAGCATCGACTGAACCGACTCGTGAAGCGGAGTGGCCGACGAGGCGATGTCGTTCACCTTCAGCGCCGACTCGAGGGCCTGCCGCCACCTATCGGGTGAATGCGGCAGATCGGTCCGGGGGCGCGAGAAGAGGGTCATATCTTTTCATCGGCCTACGGGAACGCCGTCCTGAGCGGTCACGGTCGACCAATCCGCCAAACGACGCACCCACGAACCAACTGGTGTGTCAGTAAATAGGCTTGGTCTACGCAGAATGACTGAGGTTCTTAAACCGCGGGCATGCAGCAGCCGATAACGAACGCAGGAGTGACCATCAGGATCCTTCGAGAGGCTCGGATATGACGACGATCAAAGCATCGTGCCCCGGATGTGGTGAGGTTGACCTCACCGCCGATGACATCCTGCTCCGGATCGGAGCAACCCGATCGGTGAACAGTTACGGGTTCACTTGCCCCGATTGCACCGAGTTCATCGAGAAGCCGGCCGACGACCGAGTGGTCAGGCTGTTGCTCTCGGGTGGCGTCGTACCCGTCCCGGTGCACGTTCCCGCCGAGGCGCTCGAGATCCACAGCGGACCTCCCATCTCGCATGACGACCTCTTGGAGTTTCACGAGTTCCTCGATGGCGACACCTGGTTCGAGGAGTTCAGCGGGCGCTAGACGCCCCACCGCAAGACCCCTGCGCCACCTACTCATCCGATTGGCCGGCCGCCGCCCTAGACTGCTGAGATGCCTCAGATCGGTCCCATGGAGATCATGGTCGTGGCGATCATCGCCCTCGTCGTCTTCGGCCCCGAGAAGTTGCCGGAGCTCGCTCGCACGCTCGGGCGCTACGCGTCGGAGTTGCGCCGGGTCGCCGGGGAGGTCCGGTCCGAATTCGAGTTCGGCATCGACGACGAGGTCGAGGACGAGAAGCCGGCCCCCAAGCCCAGGAAACCGTTGACGACTCGCTCCGACCCGCCGGACGCGAGTTCCGAGGGGGACGCTCCCGATGAGACCGACAGCTCGGCCGGCGACCCCACGGCCGCTGAGACTCCAGGGGACACCGATGCGCCGCTGGCCCGTGGGATCGACGCACAGCCCCGAGCGAGCGGGAACGGGCGAACGCCCCCGGACCCGGAGGCTTAGTGGCCACCGACTCAAGTCGAAGAAGGTTGCTCCGGTTCAGACGAAAGTCCAAGCCGAGCAGCAGGGTGGAGGCGATGACGGTGATGGAGCACCTCAGGGAGCTCCGGACCCGGATCATCATCTCGGCTCTCGCATTCATCCTGATCTCGGTGATCGCGTTCTTCTTCTACGATCCGATCCAGACGTTCCTGCGAACTCCGCTGTGCGACGTGCCTCGTGACCGACTCGGGCCTCAGGGTTGCGAGCTCGTCTTCACGAAGCCCACGGGCGGATTCCAGTTCCGCCTCAAGCTGACGGCGCTTGTCGGTCTCGCGGTCACGTCGCCGATCTGGATCTACCAGATCTACGCCTTCATCGTGCCTGCCCTCACTTCGAAGGAGAAGCGGTACTCGATCCCGTTCTTGGCCTCGTCGATCCTGTTGTTCTTGGTCGGCACGACCTTCGCCTATCTCACGCTCCCGGTCGGTCTGCGCTTCCTCATCGAGTTGGGAGGGGAGGGCCTCGTACCTCTCGTCGACGCCGAGTCGTATCTGAGCTTCGTGGGCTTCCTCCTGCTGGCTTTCGGTCTCACGTTCGAGCTGCCACTGCTCCTGGTCTTCCTGGGCCTCGTCGGCGCCGTCTCGGTCGAACAACTCAGACAGCATCGCAAGACGGCCTTCGTGTCGACCTTCGTGCTGGCCGCGGTCGTCACCCCGAGCCAGGATCCGTACACGATGTCGATCATGGCCATACCGCTGTACCTGCTCTACGAGCTCACGATCATCATCCTTCGCACCGTCATGCGGCGCCGGGGCGTGGCCCAGAGCTGAGTAGGCGGGGGGTCCACGGGGCCTCCGATATATTCGGGCTATGGCGATCAAGGGTAAGAAGAAGAGTCGCGGGAGCCAGGCAAGGCGGCGCCCCGCCGCGGCCCCCCGCCCCACGGTCACCCCACGGCGTCGAGAGCCCTGGTACCGGACTACTCGTGGGCGACTGATCGCAGGTGCCCTCCTGGCCGCGATCGCGGGGCTCGTTATCTGGGCCGTGATGGCGGCGCAATCGCGTTCCGACGAGCTGGCGAAGGAGCAGGGCCGCCTCGGCGAGTACACGACCGAGATGAGGTCGATCCTTGAGACCGTGGGCCCCCCCGCCGGCGCGATGACGGCCGCTCCGGTCTCGGCGAAGGACGACCTGGGGTCGCTGGAGAAAGACGTGGTGGGATGGCTCGCGCAACTCACGAACGGTCAACAGCAGATACAGGGGGTGGTCACTCCTGCGGGCGAGGAGAGCGTGAGCGCCGCGTTCCTCCAGGCCATCAATACGTACGCCTCCGCAGCCCGCTCGTACGAGCTCGCCGGGAAAGTCGACGGTCGGGCGCTCGATGATGTTCTGCAGCTTGCTGCTCAGCAGCGCGATCAGGCGGGATCGCAGTGGCAGCTCGCCACCGACCTTCTCGATAAGGCTCGCGCGGAGGCGGAGATGAACGCGTCGGACATCGCGGTTCCGGCCGAGGCGGTCCCGGGGACGGCACCTTCCGGCGCCGAAGGCGGCGATGCCACCGGTGAGGGAAACTAACACGCCCGACCAGCGCCCCGTCGTAGTGGTCGATTTCGAACATTCCTACGGGTTCTCGTTCGATCCATTCCAGAGCCAGGCGTGCGCTGCCGTTGCACAGGGATCTTCCGTCCTCGTGGCCGCGCCCACAGGGGCGGGCAAGACCGTGGTGGGCGAGTTCGCCGCGTGGATGGCGTTGCGCGGTGGCGGGAAAACGTTCTACACGACGCCCATCAAGGCTCTCTCGAATCAGAAGTACGGAGACTTCGTCGAGCTCCATGGTGCGGAGAACGTGGGTCTGCTGACCGGCGATAACTCGGTGAACGGCGACGCCCCCATAGTTGTGATGACCACCGAGGTCCTGCGGAACATGATTTACGAAGACGCTCTGGCGCTGGCGGACCTTCGCTATGTCGTTCTCGACGAGGTCCACTACCTACAGGATCGCTATCGCGGCGGCGTGTGGGAAGAGGTTCTCATCCACCTTCCGATCGACGTCCTCACCGTCTCGCTCTCCGCTACGGTCTCCAATGCCGAGGAGTTCGCCGAATGGTTGAAGACCCTGAGGGGGTCCACGGAAGTCATCATCGAGGAACAGCGGCCGGTCGAGATCCGCCACTGGTACTTCGCGTCCGAAGAGCTACTCCCGATGTTCGTTCGGAAACCCGACGGCGAAGTGATCCCCAATCCCCAGGGTAGGCAGTTGGGCCGCCGGAAGAGTCGCGGGGCCGAGCGCCCGCGCCGTGGAGGGAAACGAACAGGCTCTCGGGCCCGTCCGCCGAGAAGGACCGAAGTTATCGACCGGCTCTCATCGGAGTCGATGCTGCCGGTCATCTACTTCATCTTCTCTCGCAAGGGATGCGACGACGCGATCATGCAGTGCCTTCGGGACAACGTGCGTCTCACCACCGCAGCCGAGCGGAAGGAGATCGTCACCTACGCCAGCGAGAGAGTGGGGGACCTGTCGCCGGATGAGCTCGAGGTCCTCGGCTACGACTCATGGGTCGAAGCCCTTCGTCGAGGCGTTGCGTCACATCACGCAGGGATGATCCCCGCCTTCAAGGAGATCGTCGAGGAGCTCTTCTCCCGGGGCCTCGTCAAGGCCGTGTTCGCGACCGAGACCCTGGCGCTCGGCATCAACATGCCGGCTCGAACGGTCGTGGTTGAGAGCCTCATGAAGTTCACCGGCGAGAAGCACGAACAGATCACGCCCGGGCAGTACACGCAGCTATCGGGTCGGGCAGGCCGGAGGGGGATAGACGAGCTCGGTCATTGCGTCGTCTTGATGCAGCGGTTCATCGAATTCGATGCGATCACGCGGCTAGCTTCCACCCGTACGTATCCATTGGTGTCCTCGTTCCGCCCCTCCTACAACATGGCGGTGAACCTCGTACGCAACTACGATCGGCCCGAGGCCGAGCATCTCGTCAACTCTTCATTCGCTCAGTACCAGGCCGACCGCGATGTCGTGCAGTTGGAACAGTCGAAGGAGCGTCAAGAGGCGTACCTCGCCTCCTACCGTGAGCGGTTCCGCTGCGACCTTGGAGACTTCGATGAGTACCGCGAGCTGTACGACAAGCTCCGCCGCCTCGAAGGACGTCACGGCTCGGGTCAGGAACGCGAGCGTAGGGAGCGCACCCTCGATGCCATTAACTCGCTCGAGCCGGGCGATGTGATCCAGGTGCGAGGAGGTCGCAGGCGCGGCCGGTATGCGGTTCTCGATGTGACACAACGACGGTCCGAGAAGAGTCCCCGTGTGCTTGCGCTGTCGGAGGAGCGTTCGATGGTGCGCTTCGCTCCCGTGGACTTCAGGGAGCCTCCTCGCCCGGTGGGACGGCTCAGGCTTCCTAAGGGTTTCCACACGCGCGATGCCCACGCACGACGAAAAGTGGCGCGCGATCTTGCCGACCTGAAGCCGGCTCCGAAGCGTGATGAGAGCGTTCGGGCGGCCAGCTCGGAGATGGAGGATCTGGCCGCCAGGCTGGAGCGACATTTATGCAGCGACTGTCCTGACCTCTCACGCCACATCCATTTCGCGGAGCGGGCGACGCGACTCGAGAAGGAGGTTCGAGGGATCGAGCGCCGGATCGGAAGGAGAACGCAAACCCTGGCGCGCCGCTTCGAACGCGTCCTCGAGGTTCTCGAGCATCTCGGTTACGTCGAGCGTTGGTCGCTCACCCACAAGGGCGAGATCCTGTCGAGGGTCTATAACGAGTCGGACCTTCTCGTGGTCGAGGCGATCGAGGAGGGGCTGTTCGAGGATCTGCACGCTCCCGATCTGGCGGCGGTCATCTCGGCCCTCGTGTTCGAGACGCGTGGCCCCGACCCGGAAGTGGCGGCGGCCATGCCTTCGCGAGCGTCGGATGGGGTCTGGAAGGAGCTCATGACGCTGTGGCGCTCGATCCACAAGGACGAGGAGGCGCGCGGCCTCGAGCTGACGAGGGAGCCGGATCCGGGCTTCGCCGCTCGGGCCCGCTTATGGGCCTCCGGTGAGCCTCTGGATGAGGTCCTCGGGTACGACGACGCCGCCGGCGACTTCGTTCGTTCGGTCAAGCAGCTCGTGGACCTGCTCCGGCAACTGGTCGAGATCGCGCCCACCGACGAGCTGGCCGCTCGGCTGAAGGACGCCACGGATTCGGTCCATCGGGGAGTGGTGGCCTACACCTCGCTCGAACTCGACGACGAAGTGGACGACTAGCAGGAAGGAACTGACTAGCCACGGGGCCAGGCCCTCACCCAGGACAGGGCGTGCCTCAACACTGCTCTCACAAGGGTCTGGTGCATGCGGTGCACGTGGTGAATGCGGCGCATGTGGTGCAGGGTGGGAACAGGGCTTAGCCTCTCAATAGTGCTCTCGAAAAGGTCTGGTGCACGTGGTGCATGCGGTGCACGTGCACCAGTTGCACCATGTGCACCGCGGGTTTGGGAAGACTCTCTTGAGCGATTGACTTGGTCTCTGAGCCAAGCCCTTCAAGGCGGACGAGATCGGCCGTGGTGGGTCGCTTCCCGCGGTGGAGTTTGTATGGAGTTTGTATGGCCAGAGGCACCCGGCAGGTGAGAGGACCCCGGGCGGGCGGGATGCGAGGATGGCCCCATGACGGACGCCTTCATCGTGGATGCGGTACGGACCCCATGGGCCGGTTCGGAGGGATTCTGGCCTCCGTGCGCCCGGACGACATGGCCGCCCACGTGATCGCTGCCCTCGTCCAACGCAACGAGATCCCCGGGGACGACGTCGACGACGTCTACTGGGGCGCCGCCAACCAGGCGGGGGAGGACAACCGAAACGTGGCCCGGATGGCCGCCCTGCTGGCGGGCCTACCGGTCGAGGTGCCCGGCGCGACGGTCAACCGGCTGTGTGGCTCCGGGCTCGAAAGCGGAAGGGCCCCCCGGTCAGGATCGATGCGGACGAGCCACCGCGACCGGACACCACGCTCGAGCAGCTCGCTGCACTGCGCCCCGCATTCGTCGAGGACGGCACGGTGACCGCAGGCAACTCCTCCGGCATCAACGACGGCGCCGCGACGGTGCTCATCGCCTCGGAGGAAGCGATGGATGCGAACGATTGGAAACCGATGGCACGGGTGGTTGCCTCGGCCACGGCCGGGGTCGAACCTCGCGTCATGGGCCTTGGTCCGATCCATGCGACGCGCGCTCTCGGCCACCCGCTCGGCTGTTCGGGCGCGCGGATCATGACGACGCTGGTGCACGAGATGCAACGGCGTGACGCTCGTTACGGCCTCGCGGCGATGTGTATCGGGGTGGGGCAGGGGATCGCCGCCATCGTCGAACGTACGTGACCAGGGGCCGCACGCTCGAGGACCTGGCCGCCGCCGGCTTGGTCGCCGACCATCCTCACGATCTGCGTGACCATTCGATGGATTGGTCGGCGCCCGCCTTGATCGCCCAGCGCACAGGGACCGCCCGCCCCTTGCCGATCTTCGTGGCGCGTCCTCGTTCCACCGAGCAGGTAACCCACCTGCTCGAGTGGGCGAACCGGATGAAGACCCCCGTGGTGCCGTTCGGAGGCGGTTCCGGCGTCTGTCGTGCGATAGAGCCGGCCGACGCAGTGTTGGTCGACATGCGCTCCATGGACAAGATCGTGGAGTTCGACGAGCAGTCGCGGCTCGTCACCGTGCAGGCCGGGATCATGGGTCCGATCCTGTCGGAGGAGCTCGAGTCGCGCGGCTTCATGCTCGGTCACGAACCACAGTCGCTTGCGCTGTCGACGGTGGGGGGGTGGATAGCGACGCGCGCGTGTGGGCAATTGTCGGCCCGCTATGGCGGGATCGAGGACCTGCTGGTTGGACTCGAGGCCGTACTCCCTGACGGGCGGGTCGTGCGCAGTCGGGTCGCGCCGCGCAGGGCCACGGGTCCGGATGTGGCCGCCCTCATGCTGGGGTCGGAGGGAACCCTTGGGATCGTGACCGAGGCGACCCTTCGCGTGTCGCCTATTCCCGAAGGCCGCGCCGACGCCGCCCTGACCTTCGACCACATGAACGAGGGGGTGGCGGCGTGCCGCGCTCTCGCACAATCGGACCTCCGCCCGACGATGGCGCGGCTCTACGACAAGGAAGACGCCTCGATCTTCCTTCGCGATCACGAGGAGCCCCCCGAAGGGCCCCTGCTCCTGCTCTCGTTCGATGGGTTCGATCACGATGGGCGGGCGCGTGCCGCTCGGGAGCTCGCGGGGGGCTATGACGCAGACCCATCGTTCGTGGCTCACTGGTGGGCGTACCGCAACGACGCCGTCGAGGCCTACCGTTCGTTGATGGGGGGCGGTGGCTTGCTCGGGCCCCATGCACTCATCGACACGATCGAGGTCGTGGCGACGTGGTCAAATCTCCGAGCTCTGTACCACTCGGTTAAGGAAGCGCTCGCCTCCCGAGCCGACATCGCCGGGTGTCATCTCTCACACCTGTACGCGGACGGAGCATGTCTCTACTTCACGGCAGCGTCCGCTTGTGCCTCCGATGACGACGCGCTCGAGCTGAACCGGGCGTGGTGGGATGCGGCCATGACTGCGACGCTCGAGGCGGAAGGCTCGATAAGCCACCATCACGGGATCGGTCGCACGAGGGCGCAGTGGCTCCCGCAGGAACTGAACGGGTGGTTCGACGTGCTGGCGGCCGTTAAGCGGGCGGTCGACCCCAACGGGATCATGAATCCGGGGGCCCTGGGCCTGTGAGCTCTCCCTTCGGCGTGATGACCTTGATCTGCAACGCCCGATCGGGTGGCGGCGGGGTGGCCAAGGCGCTTCCCGTGGTGACGGAGAAGCTAAGGGAGCGCGAATTGGAGTACGAGCTGCGCTACACGGAGCACGCGGGACACGCGACCGAGATCGCCCGTGACGCGTTGCGGAACGGATCGCGCTTCCTGGTGGCCGTCGGCGGGGACGGAACGGTTCATGAAGTCGTGAACGGGATGATCGAGGACGATCGCGCCATCGATCCCGGCGCCGTCATGGGAGTCATCGCTGCCGGAACCGGCTCGGATTTCATCAAGACGTTCGGGATCCCCGCCGCCCCCGGCTTCGCGACCGCTCACCTCGACGGTCCGGAGTCCTTCACGATCGACATCGGCAAGATCACGTACATGCAGGATGGCCGTGAGACCGTCCGGTACTTCCCCAACATCGCCGAGGCCGGTCTCGGTGCGGCGTGCGTAGAGCGCGCCGGCAGGCTTCCTCGCTGGCTGGGGCCCACCGTTTACTTCTTCGCCTTCTGGCTGACGATCGCCAAACACAAGGCGGCGAACGTGGTGGTGGACCTCGTGGACAAGAAGTACGAGGGCCCTATGAACAACATGGTCGTTGCGAACGGGCAGTTCTTCGGAGGCGGCATGAAGATCGCTCCGAAGGCTGCGCCCACGGACGGACTGTTCGATATCCAGATCGAGCACGCCCGGAAGCGCGAGGCCATCGCGATCTTGCCCAAGGTCTTCAAAGGTGAGCACGTTCCGCACCCCGACATACTCGAGGCCAAGCGAGTGAAGGTGTCGATCACAGCCGATCGGCCGCTGCCGATAGAAGCCGACGGCGAGGTCCTGGGCGAGACGCCGGCCACTTTCGAGCTACTGCCGGATGCGATCCGGCTGAAGGTCTAGGCGGGAAGCTCGGCTAGGAACGCCCGCAGGTCGTCGGACAAACGCGCCGGGTACTCGATGGGCAGGTAGTGCGTCGCCTTGTCGTAGACCTCGAGCCTCGCCCCCGGTATCGCGCCCGCCGTTTCCTCCATCTGCTTCAACGGGGTGAACGGGTCGCGTTCGCCGGCCACCACGAGGGTCGGGGCTTCGATCGATTGCAGAGCGTCGGGAGCGGGGTCGCCGGCCACAGCCTCGAACATGTCGAGGATCGTGCGCAGGTCGCACGAGGCCATGCCCCGGATAAAGTCCACGAGCGCGGTTGTGTCGGCCGTTGCGGCGATGAAACCGGATTGGCGGATGAGCCCCACGATCTCCGGGCGCGCGACGAGGCCGCGCAAGGGACCTTCGAGCAAGCCCGAGAAGTGTTTCGCGACGCTGGCGAACAACGGCAGGGCCGAGGGCATCTCGAGATGGCGAAGGAAGCGGGTCAGCGCGTACCCATAAGTCCCGCAGATGAGCACGAGCCCGGACACACGATCTGGATAACGGTGCGCGATCTCGAGAGCGATCCGGCCGCCCGTGCTCCATGAGGCGAGTGCGAAGCGGTCGAGGTCGAGGTGGTCCATGGCGGACATGGCGTCCTCGGCGTGGGCCCCGGGATCGATGCGTTCGGACGCCGGCTGGGCGGACCCGAACGTGCCCCTGTGGTCCCAGGTGACGATGGACCGGGTTCGGGCGACATCCGCCAGCGACCGCCGCCAGATGGCCAGGTTCGCGCCGATGCCGTTGGCGACGAGCAGGGGCGTCCCGTCACCCTCGCCCATTGCACGCACCGATAGAAGAGTGCCGTCGAACGACCGGATGACCTCCGGCTCGTGATCGAGGTTCGGGGAGGTCATCCGGTGCGCGCACCGCCCGGCGCGTGGGCTTCCGGGCGCGGAGAGTCACCGAGCCGCGTCCCCCGCTCGCGTTCGATCTCCAGACGATAGGCATCCCGTTGCCGGTTGCATTCGGCCCGGTCCCAGCCGAGCTCCTCAGACATCAGATCGAGGGCGAGAGCGCCGGCTCCTATCCCTGCGGCGGGGTCGGTTAACGACAGACGCGTCCGCCGCGCCAGCAGGTCACCCAGATGCGTGGCCATCTCGTAGCGAACGCAGTACGCCGCCTCGGCCGCGATGGGGGCGAAGCCTTCCGACAGAGACTCCGTATGCGAATCCTTCACCGCGAGGTCCAACACCGCCAGGGCACGATCCCCGTACGACCTGATGAGGCTCTCGAGCGATGAATCGGAAACCCCCAGGTGTTTGGCTCTGCGTCCCATAGCGGCACGCAGAGCATCGAGATCGCTGGACCCAAGGCGTATCCAACCCGTGCGCGGCTTCGCGTCGACCTCGAGGTCCTCGGCCACACGATTGACGGCGTCCTTCGCCATCCGCCTGTAGGTCGTGAGCTTCCCGCCCGTGATACCGGTGATACCAGGAGCGATGTCGTAGACGGCGTGACGACGGGACAGGTCCGCGGTCTCGCCGGCCTCGCCGGAGATCAACGGCCTCAGGCCCGCGTAGGCGCCGGAGATGTCCGAGGGTGACAGATCCAGTTTGAACGCGCTGTTAACCGCGTCGAGGCAGTAGCGGCGATCCTCGTCGTCCACGGACGGATGGTCGATCTCGCCATGGAACGTTGTGTCGGTCGTCCCGATCACGACCGAGCCCAGCCATGGGATCACGAACAGCATCCGCTTGCGCTCCGCGTCCGGGATGAACGCGGCCGCCTCCGCCATGGGGATCTTCGCCCGGTTGAACACGAGGTGGACCCCCTTGGAGGGGCGAAGTCGGGGAGGGGCGCCGTTCTTGGCCAATGACTCGAGACGGTCGGTCCACACGCCGGTTGCAGCGATGATCCTGCGGGCTCGCATCTCGAAAACCTGGCCTGTCAGGGTGTCTTCGACGAGCGCGCTACAGACGTCCTCACTGCCCTCGAGGTCCCGCACCAGTGTGTAGTTGCAGACTGTCGCGCCGTACCTGCGCGCCTGGATCAAGACCTCCATCACCAGACGAACGTCGTCGGTCTTGCTGTCGTAGAACATGAACCCACCGCGCATCTTGTTGCGCGGGAGAGGCGGCACGAGAGTCTCGGTCTCCTCGCGATCGATATACCGGTGTGCCTTGAGGTTCTTGAAGGTGGCCAGCGCGTCGTACGCCCATAGCCCGACGCCGAACTTAGCGCGCAACCACCTATCCGAGATCGGGATGACGAACGGGAACGGTTGCACGAGATGAGGAGCGAGGCGCCCCAGCAGCTCTCGCTCCGTCGAGGCTTCACGGACGAGGCCGAACTCACGTTGCTCGAGGTATCGGAGCCCCCCGTGGACGAGCTTCGATGACTTGCTCGATGTGCCCGATGCGAAATCGTTGCGTTCGACCAGCCCGACGGTCATGCCGCGAGACACCGCATCGAGAGCTATCCCCGCTCCCGTTATCCCCCCGCCGACCACCAGGAGGTCGAGTGGATCGGTGGCGCTGTGAGCGAGGCGTTCGAGCGCCCCGGTGCGGGAGCCCAGCCCGCCGCCGGACCCGGAGGGTGGCTTCACAGCAGGCCCGCCACCCAGCCCACCACGTTGGCGAGCCCCACGATCACGAGCACGGCTCCGAGGAGTATGAGGGGCCCCACCCACCAGTCCATCTGGCGGCCGAGGGGGTCGGGCTCCGACCCGGAGACGTGGCGCACGACCAGTTGGGGGCCTCCGAGCTGCGAGAAATGGAGGTGCTCACGCTTGCCCTCGACCACGTCGGCGACGCCCTGGAGCAGGTCGATGATCTCCTCGTCGTCCAGCGTCAGCGTGGCTTCCTCTAGCGAACGTCCTTCTCTGTCTTCGATCTTCACGCGCCGGTCGTCTCCATCCATGTGGGTTGGTTTGCCTTATTGTCCCGCACATGCCCGCCGACACCAGGCTCCTGGATGAAGACCAGCGCGCCCTGGTCGGGCTCGTTCGGGAGTTCGGCTCGAACGAGCTGGCTCCTGCGGTCGAGGGCTACGAATCCCGGGGCGAGGACCCACGGGTTCTCTACGCTCAGCTGGCGGAGCTGGGGCTCGCCGGCCTTCCATTCCCTGAGGATCACGGCGGTGGAGGTCAGCCTTACTCGAACTACCTCCTGCTGATCGAGGAGCTCGCCTATCACTACCTCTCGTTCGCGATCGGCGTTTCCGTGCACACCCTGTGCACCTTCGCGGTAAACGAGTACGGAACCGAGCAACAGAAGAAGGACGTGCTGACCAAGCTCGCATCGGGCGAATGGTTCGGTGCCTACTCGCTGTCCGAATCGGACTCGGGATCCGACGCGGCCGCACTGGCCACCAAGGCCGAACGTACCGAGGGCGCCTACATCCTGAGCGGCGGAAAGGTGTTCTGCACTCGCGGCGAGGAAGCCGACGTCGTCCTCGTCATGGCGCGCACGGGTGGCGAGGGCCCGAAGGGGATCAGCGCGTTCCTGGTCGAGAAGAAGACCGACGGCTTTTCGGGACTCAAGAAGGAAGAGAAGATGGGCTGGCGCTCGTCGCCGACGTGGCAGCTATCGCTCGATGAGGCTCAAATACGGGTCGATCGCCGGCTGGGAGACGAAGGGCAGGGCTTCAAGATCGCCCTGGCATCGCTTGACTCCGGCCGTCTTGGCATCGCCGCGTGCGGCACCGGTCTCGCCCAGGCGGCGCTCGACGCGACCCTCGAGTTCACGACGGAGCGCGAGCAGTTCGGCGTACCCGTCGCTCACAACGAAGGGGTCCAATTCATGCTCGCCGACATGTCAACGCAGATCGAGGCGGGTCGTCGTCTCTACAGGCACGCCGCAGCCCTTAGAGACGCGGGCGAGGACTATTCCCTGCAGGCGGCGCAGGCGAAGCTCTTCTGCACGGATGCCGCCATGAAGGTCACCACCGACGCGGTGCAACTCCATGGAGGCTACGGATACATCACCGAGTACCCGGCCGAGCGCTTCATGCGCGATGCGAAGGGCCTCCAGATCGTGGAGGGGACGAACCAGATCCAGCGCTACGTGATCGGCCGCCGTCTCACCTCGTAGGGGGCTCGGCTACGGGGCGGTGTGAGTGATCGGGCGATGCTCGAAGGGGGTCGAGAGAACGATCGTGGACTTCGTCGTCACTTCGAGCTTGGCCCTGAGCGCGTCGAGGATCTCTTCGAGCGCCGGGGTGCTGGGGGCCCTGACGACGACGGTGTAGGAGTTGTCGCCGGCGACCGAGTAGCAGGACTCGACCGGCGGGAGCTCGGCGATCCGGGAGGGCACGTCGGCGGGGGAGTTGGGCCTTAGCGACACGCTCACGAAGGCGGTGATGGGCAGGCCCACCTTCTCGAGATCGATATCGGCCCGGTACCGCCGTATGACGCCCGATCGCTCGAGCTTGCGGATCCGGTCGTGGACCGACGATGGGGCCAGCCCAACGCGTTCGCCGATGTCGGCGTAGGTGAGTCGGGCGTCCTCCTCCAGCAAGGCAAGGATCTTCCGGTTCTTCTCATCCATGCCGAATATTATTCCGCTAGACAGCCTATCTGTCTAATGGTATTCACCAGAGGGTGCCAAAAGCCGATATCCTCCGTAGGCGGAGGGAAACAGCCGAGCTCGAGAGGAGGGCCACCGATGACGACCACGACGACCACGAGCGGTGCCGCGGTGCCCATCCACCGCGAGCCCAAGGCCCACGCGCCGCCTCAGCCATACGCCTACCCACCCGAGCGCGAGTTCCGGGAGCCCGACTGGTCGCGGCTCCCCGGCTATAAGGACGTCACCGAGGCCGAATGGACCAGCGCGAAGTGGCAGCGGCAGCACACGGTCAAGAACCTGGATCAGCTCCGCAAGGTGTTCGGGGACCTCGTTCCCGAGGATCTCGCCGACTCGATCCTGAAGGACCAGCAGGAACGAGCCACGATGTCGATGCTGATCCCGCCCCAGATGCTCAACACGATGGACGAGGGCGACCTGTGGGGCGACCCGATCCGGCGGTACATGATCCCGGCGTTCGAGGACCGCGAGCTCGAGTGGCCGAGCCACCCCCTGTCGCAACGCGACAGCCTTCACGAGGCGGACATGTGGGCGGTCGAGGGGCTGACTCACCGATACCCGCAGAAGGTGCTGGCCGAGCTGCTCTCGACGTGTCCCCAGTATTGCGGGCACTGCACGCGCATGGATCTCGTCGGAAACAGCGTTCCTCAAGTCATCAAGTACCGGTTCGAGATGAAGCAGAAGGATCGCTACGAGGCGATCCTGCAGTACCTGCGCGAGACCCCGACCGTTAGGGACGTCGTTGTGTCCGGGGGGGACCTGGCCAACCTCCCGATCTCTCACGTCGAGCACTTCGTCGGGTCGCTGCTCGATATCGAGAACATCCGGGACATCCGCCTCGCTACGAAGGGCCTCATGGGCATACCGCAGCACTTCCTCCAGGACGATGTTCTCGCAGGGATGGAGCGGCTGGCCAGGAAGGCGGACGAGCGCGGGGTGGACATCGCGATCCACGCCCACGTCAATCACGCCAACTCCATCACGCCCCTAGTTGCCACGGCCGTCCGCAAATTGCTGGATATGGGCTTCCGAGACGTCCGCAACCAGGGCGTGCTCATGCGCGGGGTGAATGACTCGCAGCCCGCCCTGTTGGATCTCTGCTTCACTCTGCTGGATAAGGCCAAGATCATGCCGTACTACTTCTACATGTGCGACATGATCCCGAACTCGGAGCACTGGCGATTGGCTGTGTACGAGGCGCAAGGATTGCAACACGCGATGATGGGCTACCTTCCCGGTTTCGCGACGCCGCGTATCGTGTGCGACGTGCCCTACGTCGGAAAGCGGTGGGTTCATCAGGTCGACGTATACGATCGCGTGAATGGCATCTCGTACTGGACCAAGAACTACCGCACGGGGATCGAGCATGACGATACCGACGCGCTTCAGCGCATGTACGAGTACTACGACCCGATCCACACTTTGCCCGAAGAGGGCAAGGAGTACTGGCGCAAGCGGACGGCTGAGTCGGTCACGGCGTAACGACCGACATGGAACGTTTCGGAACCCATCGCTCCGTAGAGCCACCCGGCGTGCTTCCCCAGCAGTCGCGCGTCCTCGATACGGACTGGCCGCTTCGGCCCGACGAGGTCGCCATCGATGTCGAGTTCCTGAACATCGACTCCGCCTCGTGGCATCAGATACGTCAGTCGAGCGAAAGCGATGCCACAGTCATGGGCGAGAGGATACGCGGCATCGTGAGCGAGGCCGGCAAGATGCACAACCCCGTTACGGGATCCGGCGGGATGCTCGTGGGCACGGTGTCGGAGCTCGGTGCCCATCGCGCGGGGCCCGCCGTGGGCACGCGGATAGCGACACTGGTGTCGCTCACCTTGACGCCATTGCGGCTCGACGAGGTCGTCAGCCTCGATCCAGTGTCCGAAAAGGTGCGCGTCCGGGGCACAGCGATCCTGTTCGGGTCCAGCATCTATGCAGAGGTACCCGACGATCTGGACGACGAGGTCGTCCTGGGGGTACTCGACGTGTGTGGTGCTCCCGCCTCGATGTCGAAGCTTGCACGCCCGGACATGAACGTCGCCATCATCGGAGCCGGCGGCAAATCCGGGATGCTTGCGTCCGCCCAAGCGGTTCGTTCGGTGGGCCCCGATGGCCGCGTTCTCGGGCTCTGCTGGCCCCAGGAGACGGTCGACAACGCCAAGGACGCCGGGGCGGAGGCGATCGCCGTCGATTGCACGAGCCCCATCGAGGTACACGACGCCGTGATCGAGGCGCTGGGAGGGCGACTGGCGGATCTCGTCTTCGTCTGCGCCAACGTCCCGGGCTGTGAGGGCGGCGCCATCCTCGCTTGCGAGGAGGACGGACGTGTCATGTTCTTCTCCATGGCTACCTCTTTCACCACCGCCGCGTTGACGGCCGAGGGCGTCGGCAAGTCGTGCGAGATGATCATCGGCAACGGGTTCGTGCCCGGACATGCGGACCTGGCCCTGAACCTCGTTCGCTCCGACGAGCGCTTGCTGGAGAAGTTCAAGGGATCGGGCCGATGACCACGACGTTGCTCCATAACGGAACCATCCGCACCAATGTCGAACCGGCCGATCCCGATTGGGTGCTGATCGATGGCGAGCAGGTCTCGGGCACCGGGCGCGCCTCCGATGCCCCGGAGGCCGATCGCGTCGTGGACCTGCAGGGAGCGGCGCTCGTTCCGGGTTTCTGCGATGCCCACGCTCACCTTCCCGCCACCGGTATCTACGCGAGCGGCATGGACTTCCGAGGGGTACGCGAGGTCGACGAGATCCTCGATGCCTTTCGAGTGCAAGGCAAGGGCGGGGGAGCGGTGTTGTTCGGCGGCAACTTCGAGGACCCCCTCGACCGTTCGATGTCGCGCCACGATCTCGACTCCGCCGTGGGCGAGCGACCCGCCATGCTCACCAGGGCCGACATGCACTCGTGCATCGTGTCGAGCGCGCTCCTCAGTCAGCTAGACCTGAGCGACCCGGAGGGCGTCGACCTCGACGAGAGCGGACAGCCGACCGGCTACCTGCGCGAGAAGGCCGCGCGCGGCGCCTACAACTGGTTCGAGAACAACCTCCCTCGCGCGGAGCAGATCGACGCCATCAGGGCCGCGGTGAGGCTTGCCTACAGCAAGGGCGTCACGTCGGTACACGAGATGTTCGTGGTCGAGTGGCGGGGGTGGAACTCGTTCGACGTCTTCACCGAGGCGATCGACCCCGTGGCCCTCACCATCCGCCCGTACCTCGCCACGACCGAGGTCGACCGGGTCAAGTCACTCGGCTACCCGTGCATCGGCGGCGACTGGTTCCTCGATGGATCGTTCGGCTCGCACACGGCGTGGATGAAGGAGCCGTTCACATCGTCGCCTCCTCCCGGCTCGCCGCCCAACGGGGTCAGCTACAGGAGCGACGACGAGGTCTACGACTTCTTCCTCGAGGCGCAAACCGCAGGCATGCAGGTGGGCGTGCACGCGATCGGCGACGCCGCGATCGAACAAGCCGTGACGGCGTGGGAGAAGGTGGCCGAGCGGGCAGGCCCTGGCGCCGTCAGGTCGCTCGGCCATCGGCTCGAGCATTTCGAGTGCTCGGGTGACGACCACATCTCACGTTCGGCCCGCCTCGGTCTCCGCATCAGTGGCCAGCCGGCCTTCGACGCGTTCTGGGGAGGCGAGAACGGCCTCTACGCCGAGCGGATCGGATGGGACCGGGCCCGTGCGATGAACCGCTGCCGCTCCTGGCTCGACGCCGGGTTGCACGTCGGCGCGGGATCGGACTCGACCGTGACGCCGCTCGATCCGTTCCTCCAGATGCGGTCACTGCGCTCCCACCACGTCGGCGCCGAGTGCCTCACTGGACAAGAGGCTCTTTTCCTTCACACTTGTGGGGCGCATGGATTGTCGATGCAGGACCCGAATCGCGGGACGCTCGAAGCCGGCTCCGCAGCCGACCTGGTGTGGCTGGACCGCGACCCCGTGACGACCGATCCCGACGAGCTGACCAAGACCGAGGTGCTCGGAACCTGGGTCGACGGCCACAGGGTATGGCCGCTCGAGGAGGCGGCCACCTCGTGAGGACCGAGAGGCAGTTCTCTCGCCCGATCGGGCGGCTCCAGGTCGACGTGGACGCGATCGCGGAGTGCCGGGCCCTGGCGGCGGACATCTCCGCTCCGGTCGACGAGCTGGCGCGGTCCCGAACGACGGTGTCTCTGGAGCGTGCGTGCCTGCGACTGGTCGGGGTCGACGGCGTCGAAGGCGAAGGAACCGAGGCCGTACCGATCCCGAACCGCGTGGTCGACGAGGTGCGCAGCGCGGTCGGTCTCGAATGTGGCGTCCTGATCCCGTTCTTCCACGCGGTCGAGTCTGGATGCGGCGACATCCCGTCGGCAGCAAGGGCGGTCTCCTCGGGCGAGTGCCGACCCGAGTGGCCGGAGGGGCTGGATCTCGACCTGGCCACCGAACGCGCCCGCAAAGAGGCTGGGATCGCGGTCGATCTGATCGCGTCGGCCGCCACCCAGCGGGCCGAGGTGATCGAGCGGGTGGGGGACGCTCCCAAGCCGTGGCTCTACCTGATCGTCGCCACCGGCAACATCCACGAAGACATCCCGCAGGCGGTGGCGGCCGCTCGCAACGGATGCGACATCATCGCCGTGATCCGCTCGACAGGACAGTCGCTGCTCGACTATGTCCCATACGGGGCGACCACCGACGGGTTCGCCGGCACCTATGCCACGCAGGAGAACTTCCGCCTCATGCGGGCCGCCCTCGACGAGGTCGGCGAAGAGCTCGGCCGCTACATCCGTTTGACGAACTACGCGAGCGGCCTCTGCATGCCCGAGATCGCCGCGATGGCGGCGATGGAGCGACTCGACATGATGCTCAACGATTGCATGTACGGAATCATCTTCCGAGACATCAACATGCAGCGAACGTTCGTGGACCAGAACTTCTCACGCATGGTGCATTCGCTCGCCGGGATCATCATCAACACCGGCGAGGACAACTACCTCACGACGGCGAACGCGGTCGATTCGGCTCACACGGTGCTCGCGTCCCAATTCCTCAACGAGCGCCTGGCCCTCAGCGCTGGACTCAAGGCGGAGCAGATGGGGCTCGGGCACGCCTTCGAGATCGATCCGAGCGTGCCGGACCAGATCATGCTCGAGATCGCTCACGCCCAGCTCGTGCGCGAATGCTTCCCCGATGCGCCACTCAAGTACATGCCTCCAACCAAGCACATGACCGGCAACATCTTTCAGGGGTTCCTGTACGACGGGATGTTCAACCTCGTCGGGGCACTGACGGGACAGGACATCATCCTGCTCGGAATGCTGACCGAGGGGATCCACACGCCGTTCCTGTCCGACCGTGACCTCGCCCTCGAGAACGCCGGCTACGTCTTCGGCGGGGCGACGGCACTTGCGGGCGAGCTTCGCTTCGAGGCCGGAGGGCTCGTGGAGCGACGCGCCAATCAGGTGCTCGAGGAGACCCGCCAGATGCTCCACAAGGTGGCCGACATCGGGATGTTCGCCGCGATCGAAGCAGGGATGTTCGCCGACACCGTTCGTACCCCCGAGGGAGGCAAGGGCCTCGATGGCGTGATCGAAAGGGCCGGCGGCTATGTGAACCCGATCGAGGACGAGCTCAAGACGCGGGTCGGGGTGAAGTGATGCCCGCGATCAAGCCCTACGGGGATTCGACGGACGACGGCCTCGTCCAGGTGTCGTTCACGCTCCCGATCGGAGAGTCGGAACGCGCTCGCCAGTCGGCGTTGAAGTTCGCCGAGTCGATGGGACTCCAGCGCGCCCAGGTGCAGCACATGAAGGCAATGGGCCCGGACTTCACCTTCTTCGTCGTCTACGGCGCCTCGATCCACACCGTCGACCCCGACGACATCGAGATCGACGAGCGGGACTTCCCGCAGCTCACCTCACAAGAGATCAACCGCATGATCCGCGAGACCCTCAAGCGACAACTGGTGGTCGTGGGGGCGTGCACCGGTACCGACGCTCACACCGTAGGGCTCGACGCGATCCTGTCGATGAAGGGCTACGCCGGCGACAAGGGTCTCGAGTACTTCGGCGAGATGCGGGTGCTCAACCTCGGGTCGCAGGTAACGCCGGAAGAGGTCGTCACCGTCGTGCGCGACGAGCAAGCGGACGCGGTGCTCATCTCCCAGGTCGTTACACAACGCGACGCCCACATCGTCCACCTCGAGCAGGTGCGGGACGCTCTGGAAGCGGCGGGGCTGAGGGACCGGGTCGTGCTGATCGGCGGAGGCCCCCGGTTCTCCGCGGAGCAGGCCGCGGAGCTCGGCTACGATCGCATCTTCGGCCGAGCCACGAAACCCTCCGATGTCGCCTCCTACCTGACGTGGGCCGTGACAGAACGGGCCAAGGCGCATGAGCCGGAAGCGGCCCCCGCCTCGTGAGCGACCCCATCCGGGCAAGCCACCGCCTCAGGCTCTCGCAGGCCGATGCCCACTACGGAGGCAACCTGGTGGCCGGAGGGCGCCTCATGGAGCTGTTCGGCGATGTGGCGACGGAGCTCTGCATCCGGTCCGACGGCGACGAGGGCCTGTTTGCCGGCTACAGCTCGGTCGACTTCCTCGCCCCCCTCTACGCTGGCGATTTCATCCAGGTCGAAGGCGAGGTCGCGAAGAAGGGAAGCTCTTCGAGACGGATGGAGTTCCGGGTTCTCCGGTACGCTCGACCCAGACCAGACGTCTCGGACTCGGCGGCGGACCTCCTCGACGAGCCGGAGCTGGTGGCTTTAGCGACGGGCACATGCGTAGTCAAACAGGATCGTCAGCGCAAGGTTGGGGAAGGGAGTGGTTCATGAGAAGAGTGGATGGGATCCGAGCAGTCACTTACGACTGCTGGGGAACCTTGCTGAAGGACCGTGACTGGGAGGGCGCCATGGAGATCCGCACCGGCGCCCTTCGTCGTTTCCTGGACCTGTCCGACGACGAGGCCCGCGTCCTGATCGACGAGGCGTGGGGTCATCACGACGAGGCGTGGAAGCAGGTCGAGACGTTCGGACCGGGGCGCATGGCCGCCTACTGCCTCGAGAAGCACGGGATCGACGACGACGAGTCCATCGCCACTCTTACTCGAGAGTTCGAGGAAGCCAGCCTGACGAACGGCGTCGAACGCGTCGAGGGATCCCTCGAGACCATCCAGGTTCTGAAGAAGAACAGCATCCGCATCGGGCTCGTGTGCGACACCGGTTTCACTCCCGCGCGCGTGGTGCGCGAGCTGCTCGACGAATGCGATCTGCTGTCCGAGCTAGAGGTTCAGTGCTTCTCGGACGAGGTCGGCGTCCCCAAGCCCGGCGCCGAGATCTTCGCCAAGGCGCTTGCAGGGCTCGGCGCCCGCCCGCCGGAAGCAGTGCACATCGGAGACCTGAAGCGAACGGATATCGCAGGGGCCCGGGACATCGGCATGCACGGCGTCAGGTTCAAGGGCGTGCATAACGACGCCACCGACGCGCACGAGGCCGAGGTCGTCATCGACCGGCATCAGCAGCTTCTAGAGGTCCTCGGCCTGAGCTGAGCGGTCTGCCCCCCCGGCCCGCGCTCCACACCGACGCCATTTGGAATGACTGACATTCTGATCCGGGATGCAAAGCGAACCGACGCGTCGGCGATCGCCGCGCTCGGCCAGGTAGCCTTCCCGCTCGCGTACAAGGGCTTCATCCCCAATGCCGTGATCGCGACGGCCGTCGAACAGACCTACTCCGTTGCCGCGATCGAACGTCTCATCGATCAAGCGGGAGCCGACGACGCCCACTTCCTCGTAGCCGAACGAGATGGGGTAGTGGTGGGTTACCTCCACTACGACTCGGTCGGACCGGAACCGGAGCTGCACCGCATCTACGTCGCGCCGGGACAGTTCGGCGAAGGGATCGGGAGCCTGCTCCTCCGGGAACTCCACGAGCGCCTCGTCCCGGGAACCTCGTACATCCTCATGGTCATGGCCGCTAACGACGGAGCCGTACGGTTCTACGAGCGCCACGGGTTCGTCCGAGACAGAGAGGTCGACGGCGTCGAGCACTATCGCCTCCATATGGGCGTGACCAATCCGTCCGACACACCCGCGGTCCCGGCGCTGATCATGCGCTTCAGCTCGGGCGAGGAGTGACCGCTTACTTCTTGGCGGCGTCGCGGACGCAGAGGACCGCCCACGGAAGGATCTCGAGGCGCTCCGGTGGGATCTCGGCGCCACAGACGTCGCACTCCCCGTAGGTCCCCTCATCCAGTTTGGCCAGGGCCCGCTCGACGTCCTTCAGTAGCACCTGCATGTCATCGTGGAGCGCGACCTGCTCGATGCGCTCGATAGCCATGCTGGTGCCCTCACCAACGCGCTTCCCGAACGAGATCCCGCCGGCGGACTCGGGAGGCGCGGACATCAGCGCCAGCTCGGCCTCCAGCTTGACGCGCTTGTCTTCGAGGCTCGTTGCGATGTCTTCAGCAGCGGGTGTCATGAGCTGGTCCTGACTGTGTGACGGGGAGGAGGGAGACCGATTGCGGTGACCTCGAAGGGGACACCTTCGGCACCTCAGTGGTGCTTGAGTAGATCCTCGACGCGTTTTTCGGCCCGCTCGCGGTATCTCTTGTCGCCGAGCAGGTTGTCGATCCACCTGCCGAGGCTCTGCGTCGGGCTCGAGCCGGGGGAGCCATGCCTGGCATGACGAGAGCGGGCCCTCGTCGGCTGGATCTTGGCGGCTGCGCTAGAGGAGTTCATAGACAAAGTATGCCCCAAACAAGGCGACGCTCACCAGCAGGGTGAGACCGCTGTAGAAGAGGAGGCTGGCCTTCAGCGCGATCTTGGGTTCGTTGATCGAGAGGGCAAGCAGGAGGTGGGGGAGCTCCTCGGCCTTCAATGCCGCTTCGGTTCGCTCATCTGAACCGACAAGAGCCTCCAGGTCGGGAGCCCGCTCGTAACGACGTGTGGCGAAGGACAACAGGGCGAGGGCGAGTGAAACGAGTAGCACGACCGCCACTGCCACCCCGAGCCAGGTGGGAGCGAACCACAGGATCGATCTTCGAGTGAAGAACAGCCCCGCGACGACACCACCGGCACCGAGGAGGATGCCCGCCTTCGTATCGAGCGCGTCGATCCACACCCACTGTTCCTCGAGGCCCTTAAGGGCGCTGTCGTAGAGGAACGAGGTCCCGGAAGCGTTCCCATCCTCCGCTACCAGCTCCTCGTAGCCGCGTGTGACCTCTTCCGGTTCCTCCATAAAGAGATGTTACGGGGCACCCCCGACAGGTTCGCCGAAGAGCTAGTAGGCCCTCGCCCAAGTTGCTCGTTCGGTGCCCGAGCGACCGCAGACCACGCAGCTTCCTCCCGGATCCTCTCGTTCGATCGGGAGGAACCGGATCGTGGCCTTGGTCTCGGCCGTGACTTTCTTCTCGCAGGCTTCGTCACCGCACCAGGGCCCGGCCCAGAAGCCCGACTCGGCCTCGAGACCTTCTCGTAGCGTGTCGAAGTCGGTCGCCTCGTGGGTGTTGTCCTCGCGGAAGGACTTCGCGTCCTGGTAGAGCTCGGTCTGGATGCGGTCCAAGACACCGGCCATCCCCGAGATCGCATCTCCCACGGCAAGCTGCTGTTTGTCCCCGCCGGTGCGCGTGGCCATCACGACCTGGCCCGCTTCGACGTCGCGTGGTCCGACCTCGAGCCGCACCGGCACCCCCTTGAGCTCCCATTCGCTGAACTTGTAGCCGGGGCGATGCTGGTCGCGGTCGTCGATCTTGACGCGGATGAGGGCGCCGGTGAGTCCGTCCTTGACCTTGTTGGCAACCTCGAGGACCGAACCGCGCTCCTCGTCGGTCTTGTAGATAGGGACGATCACGACCTGGACCGGCGCGAGAGCCGGAGGCAACCGAAGTCCCCGATCGTCGCCGTGCGTCATGATCACGCCTCCGATCATGCGCGTCGAGAACCCCCATGAGGTGGCCCACGCGTACTCGAGCTCGCCATCTTTGTTGGAGAACTGCACGTCGTAGGCCTTGGCGAAGTTCTGCCCGAGGAAATGCGACGTCCCGCATTGAAGAGCGCGCTTGTCGCGCATGAGTCCCTCGATCGTGTACGTGTCGACGGCGCCGGGGAAACGCTCCTTGGGTGACTTACGGCCCGGAAGCACCGGAACCGCGAGCTCGTCCTCCGCTACCTCGCGGTAGACCTCGAGCATGCGTAGCGTCTCCTCTTGCGCTTCTTCAGAGGTGGAGTGCGCGGTGTGGCCCTCTTGCCACAGGAATTCGCTCGTCCGGAGGAACAGGCGCGTGCGCATCTCCCAACGCAGGACGTTGCACCACTGGTTGTAGAGAAGGGGCAGGTCGCGGTAGCTCTGGATCCAGTTCTTGTAGGTGTTCCAGATGACCGCCTCGGAGGTAGGGCGAATGACGAGCGGCTCCTCCAGCTCCTGGCCCCCGCCGTGCGTAACGATGGCGACCTCCGGAGCGAAGCCTTCGACGTGTTCGGCCTCTTTCTCGAGAAGGCTCATGGGGAACAGCAGGGGGAAGTAGACGTTCTCGTGCCCGGTCGCCTTGAAGCGATCGTCGAGGGCGCGCTGGATGTGTTCCCACACCGCGTAGCCGTGGGGCTTGATGATCATCGTGCCCTTGGCCATGCCGTGCTCGGCCATGCCGGCGCGTTTGACGACCTCGACGTACCACGCCGGGAAGTCCTCGCTCTGACTGGGTAGTCGGTCCTTCGCCATCCCTATTCACCCACGATCTGCACGACGACCGGCCGGGGGCCTGGGGCCTTGAGCTCCAGCAGCAACACCCGCTGCCACGTTCCAAGACGCAGTTTGCCATCTACGAAGGGGAGCACGACCGAGGGCGAGCCGATCATGCCCTTGGGATCGGCGCCGGATGAGTCCCCGAGCCGCTCGACCACGTTCCGGATGTCGTCGAGCAAACCGGATTCTCGCTCGTTGATGACGAGCGGACAACCCGCGGTGGGGGAGAACACGGTGGCCTGGCCCTGTGCGAGGTTAGCCCCATCGATCACGTTCTGGATCTCGTCCGTGATGTCGACGAAGCCGAACTCGGCGCCCGCCTCGACGGTGAATTCGGCTCGCTGCGTGTTCATGGCGCCGTACTCTGCCCGCTTCTGAACGGTTGAGCAAGTGACCGGTTAAGGAGCTCCGGGCGCACTTTCCGTGGAAAGGTCGGGCACAACCTGTGGACAGGTTGGGGACGAAAGAGAAACTTTCGCGCTCCCCGTCTTTTCTCTTCGCAACCCGTTGACACCCCCTGGAGCGCCTCTTATGTTGACGAAGTCCCAAGCAGCAGACCGGCAGGGACTTCCGCCGGAAGCTCCGAGAGGAGCCGATGGAGGAGCCGGGGGAGCGGAGGCCCTTAGGGCGTCACCGTTCAAGGTGAGCCGAACGACTTCGGTCGTTATCGACTCACTAGACCCGGATACTGCGCCGGGCGGCGTTGAAGGAATCGCCTCGGGTTCCCGAGATCGATTCCGGAGCCAACCGGGCACCTGGAACCTGCGCTTGCGGAGGCCTGGGTGAAAGCAGACGGAAGTCCGCGATGGAATGTTGCTTGGGACTCTGATTTGGGGGACCCGAGAGGCCTGAGGACAACGCTCCAATAACCGGCGCGAGCCGGCTACCGAGCTGCCCCAACGGCCACTCGGGTCCTTCTTTTATACACCGCTCTGACCTGCGGGTATAGGGGATTTCAAGCGATCGTTGAGCGGATCTCCTACAGAGCAAAGACGGGCACACCGCTCCAGGTCCGGATAATATCCAGGGTATGGGTCTGGTGGGCCCCGAACATTCCGGGGCCTCAACCACCACCCTGGTTCACGTCAGGCGTTCCACCGCCGCGGAAGTCTTCTCATCGGTGGCTCTGGGCTATCGGAGGGATCGCTGCTGCGCTCATTGTGGTGGGCGCGCTCGCCGCCCCTGATGAGACAACCTCTTCTGGCGACGGTGAGAACAGCGGATCGGCCTCGGGCAAGCGGCCCCTTTGAAACCGTGTAGCTCAAGCGGATCTACGTGCTGGTAATCATCGAGCTCGCCACAAGGCGTGTCCACCTCGCCGGCTGCACGACCAACCCCGACGGCAGCCTGGCATAAGGATGAGGAGGTCATGAACCTCGTTCGGAGTGCTTCGGATCTTGTGGAGCCTGGAAGCAGTCGTAGCTTCATCGAAGAAGAAGCGTTCCAGATCGCCTAGCTCGCTACAAGCCTCACGGGGCGGCATTGCCGATCGGCGGGTGGACCGATCGTGACGGTGCCGGTCAAGGGGCCCAGTCTCGCTGCGCTGGCCGGACGGTCTTGCCGTGCTACGAGCCTCGAAGTTCAATGGGTGTGTTAGTGATCCTCCAGGGAGGAGGCCGGAAATGCCTGGTGTCGAAGCACGCGGCTTTGATTCACCGACGAGACACGGACCAGACAAGACGACAGTAGAGCTCGTCAAGCTCGCGGGTGGCGAGATTGGGCGCTGCACCTTCCAGCCCGGTTGGCGCTGGTCCGAACGCATAAAGCCGATGCTCCTCGAGAGGCAGCGGGGACGACCAAAGCCGTAACGGCTAACCCTCGCGGCCTCCCGTTGTTCGGTCGACCGCCGTGATTCCGGCTTCCGGTCGGACGACCCGACGTGTCAATCCGCGGCGAACGATTATCACGCGTTCGTCATGACGGCCGCGCCTTCTTCTCGGGCGCCCCTCCCCCTCGGAGCGCCTGCGCGCGTCATCGCTCTCAACTTCAGGGGCGCTCACGCCGCGTCTCGGCGAGCGCGAGCCGTCATTCCTTTAAGCGCACGGCATCATCTGAACCGCCGGTAGCGTTCCCGGCGCTGTAGGAGTGTGCACCGGTCCCGGCGAGCTTTCCGCCATCGACGATGAGGTACTCCTCGCGGATCGGTTGACCCTCGAACCAGCACTCCAGGATCTCCCGCGTACCGGCCGCATAACGAGCCTGCGCCGACAGCGACGACCCGGAAATGTGTGGGGTCATCCCATGGTGGGGCATCTTCCGCCAGGGGTGATCCTTCGGAGCCGGCTGGGGGAACCAGACGTCGCCCGCATAGCCGGCGAGCTGTCCGCTCTCGAGCGCCCGGACGATGGCGTCGCGGTCGCAGATCTTCCCCCGCGCAGTATTCACGAGGTATGCCCCGTGCTTCATTTCGCCGATGAGCTCATCGTTGAAGAGATGCTCCGTCTCGGGGTGGAGCGGAGCGTTGATCGTCACGACGTCGCAGACCGGAACCATCGACGCCGCAGTCGGATGGAACGTGAGACCGAGCTCGCGCTCGACCTCCTCCGGCAGCCGATGGCGATCGGTGTAGTGTAGCGCGACGTCGAAGGGCTTCAAGCGCCGAAGCACAGCCGAGCCGATCCGCCCCGCGGCAACGGTGCCTACGGTCATGCCCTCGAGGTCGTAGGACCGCGATACGCAATCGGCGATGTTCCAGCCGTCCTTCATGACCCACTCGTGGGAGGGGATGTAGTTCCGCACCAGCGACAGGATCATCATGACCACATGCTCGGCGACACTTATGCTGTTGCAGTACGTCACCTCGGTGACGGTGATGCCGTGATCGATCGCAGCCTGGAGATCGACGTGGTCGGAACCGATCCCCGCCGTGATCGCAAGCTTCAGCTTCGGCGCCTTCGCGATCCGCTCGACCGTCAGGTACGCGGGCCAAAACGGCTGAGAGATAACGATGTCGGCGTCTGCCAGCTCGCGTTCGAACACGGAGTCGGCGCCGTCCTTGTCCGAGGTAACGATCAGCGTATGACCCTGCTCTTCCAAGAATCGGCGCAGGCCGAGCTCTCCGGAAACGCTGCCCAGGAGCTCGCCGGGGTTGAAGTCGACACCTCGCGGTGTGGGCAGGGTTTGACCATCGGGATAGCGTTCGAGCGTCGGGATGTCGCCCCGTGCGTAGGAGCTCGGGTATCCGTCCACGGGGTCGTCGTAGAGGACGCAAACGATCTTCGCCATGCTCTTCCCTCCCTCTAGGTGTAGTTCCCACGGACGTGTCTATACCCGTGAGGCTGGAAGCTTGCCTGTTGGGTGCGAAAAAGCCGATCACCCTGCTCATGCCGCATGCTCCAGCGGACCCCATTCTTCTTGTTCGGGTTCTTCGAGCGCATAGGGTGAGTAGTTTACTTCTCACCCACTAGGCGGTCTCGTCGATACGCACCCCAGCAAAACGGCCATGCAGGGCGGGAGGTGGAGGCCAAGAGCCGCTTGTCGAGGTCTACGCGGAGCTCCAGAGCCGTGGGGAGGGAGAGTGATGAACGACGCGTATCTCCGCCCTCGCTCGGTCTCTTGGAGCTGCAACCTGGGCTAGCCTAGTGTTCTGTATCGAAAGTAGCTTGACAATGGGACATGTCTTTGGAATGATGCTCCCATGCCCTGGTCGCCCGCGGCGCGCCTTGAGATATCACCCGATCAGATCGCTGAGGTGAAGCAGCTCGAGCGAGCGCCCAAAACACCGCAGAAGGTCGCACGGCGCGCCCGCATCATCCTGAGAGCTGCAGAGGGAGACTCGAACAACACGATCGCCGCAGACCTCGGTGTGTCGCGTCCCACGGTGATCCTGTGGCGCCAGCGTTTCGCAACCCACGGCGTCGACGGCATCATGAAGGATGCGACGCGGCCCGGTCGGCGCAAGACGTTGTCGAAGGAAAAGATCACGCAGGTGGTCGACGCCACGCTCACCACGAAGCCCGAGGGCGCGACCCACTGGAGCATCAGGGACATGGCCAAGGCCCAGGGGATATCGCCCGCCGCGGTGCAGCGCATCTGGAGAGCTCACGGGTTAAAGCCCCACATCGTGCAGCGCTTCAAGCTCTCCAAGGACCCCCACTTCGACGACAAGGTCAGAGACATCGTCGGGCTCTACCTCAAGCCGCCGGACAAGGCGCTCGTGCTGTGCGTCGACGAGAACACCCAGATCCAGGCGCTCGACCGCACCCGCCCAGTCCTTCCGCTGCGCCCCGGCATCCCCGAGCGTCAGACCCACGACTACAAGCGCAATGGCACCACCGATCTATTCGCCGCGCTCAATGTGCTGACCGGCAAGGTTATCGGTCGCTTCATGGCCCACCACACTCACGAGGAGTTCATCTCGTTCTTAAAGGTGCTCGACCGCGAGACGCCCAAGCGTTTCGACCTGCACCTGATCCTCGACAACTACGGCACGCACAAGACGCCCGAGGTTAAGAAGTGGCTCGCCAAGCATCCCCGTTTCAAGTTGCACTTCACCCCGACCAGTTCGTCGTGGCTCAACCTCATCGAGTGCTGGTTCGCGGAGCTCTCTCGCAGAAGGATCAGACGGGGGACCTTCAACAACATCGGTGAGCTGACCGCGACGATCAAAGAGCACATCGACCTCAACAACGCGCCCCCCAAGCCGTTTGAGTGGCACGCGTCAGCAGAGGAGATCCTCGGCAAGGTCAAGCGTTGTAAAGAAGCGTTAGGTACGGGGCACTAGCTACTAGAGATCAGTTCCCTGGCGTCGTCTGGCACGCTTTCGATTGCGGGCTCTGCGAGTCTCTGAGGAGCCCGGCGCCGGAATCGCATTACTACAAACGCGGTGGCTGCTCCGCCGAGGAACCACGCGGTATAAGGCAGCCATGGCGTGGGCGGAGCATCGGTGTCGAGAGATGAAATCTTCTCTTGCAAACGTTGGTCTTTTGGAGCTTGCGAGCAGTCTGAGCGCCAAGCGCGTCAGCCGCCCCGGGTCGATTTGGCGTTCGCGCGGGTTCGCAGCGGGAGCCCTTCACCTCCGGATTACAAGCTGAGGGCAATGCTGAGATATGACCAGAAGTTGTGGAATCCGGAACCCGAAAGTGCACGCGGCGTACCTTCCCATCTGACCTAAAGGATGATGCCGGCGCTCGAACGCCAGCGGGAAGGAGACGCCGATGTTGAGGGTAGTTCAAGATGAGACCGAGCGCGCGGAATTCGCCGGGATCCTCGACGAGATCGTCCGTGACGGCGCCCGCCGGATGCTGGCGGTGGCGCTCGAGGCCGAGGTCGACGCTTACGTGGCGGCGGCCAAAGGAGAACGCGCCGACAGCGGCCGAGCGCTCGTGACCCGCAACGGCAAGGCCCGAGCGCGTAGCGTCGTGACCGGCGCCGGGGCGCTTGAGATCCGGAGCCGACGGGTCAACGACAAGAGGACCGACGAGCACGGTGAACGGGTCCGTTTCGCTAGCGACATCCTGCCGCCGTACGCGCGCAGGTCGCCCAAGGTCTCCGAGGTGCTTCCTCTCCTCTATCTCCACGGGCTGTCCTCGGGTGACTTCCGTCCCGCGCTGAGCGAGTTCTTCGGCTCCGACGCGGGCCTCTCGCCGGCCGCGATCACGCGCCTCACCAAGGCGTGGGAGGCAGAACGAGAGGAGTTCAAGGCGCGGTCGCTGAAAGACCGGGACTACGTCTACATCTGGGTCGACGGTGTCCACTTCAACGTCCGCCTCGGCGACGACGATCGCCTCTGCTGCCTGGTCATGGTCGGCTGCCGCCTCGACGGCACCAAGGAGCTCATCGCTCTCGCCGAGGGCTACCGGGAATCGACCGAGAGCTGGGCCGAGCTGCTGCGAGCGTGCAAGAAGCGCGGCATGCGTGCGCCTGCGGTGGCCGTCGGCGACGGGGCTCTCGGCTTCTGGGCTGCGATCAGAGACGTCTTCCCCGAGACCCGCCCCCAGCGCGATTGGGTTCACAAGACCGTGAGAACGTCAACTAGCAGTGGCCCCACCGCGATCCTCTGAACTGGCCCCACCTCAGCCGTTTCTCTGTCAGTCCGGGAGGTCCCCGGAAACGAAGCTCTGAGAGCGATGGAGAGCCGCG
>Ga0183260_10000128_pt1 | contig 55490 bp, 48 predicted proteins | sample AntDrymUQ4972206_2_FD_129768 | JGI IMG/M metagenome (GOLD analysis project Ga0183260, IMG submission 129768) | Polar desert sand microbial communities from Dry Valleys, Antarctica - metaG UQ497 (22.06) (version 2) (version 2) | ecosystem: Environmental > Terrestrial > Soil > Desert | place...
CCGCGTGCAGTGGGACGAGGAGATCGAGGCGGCGGCGCGCGACAGCGACTACCGCGTGCGGGCGCAGGGCTACCGCGCGATCGCACAGTTCCGTTTCCGTCAGAAGCGCGAGCTCTTGCGGCGAGGGCTCGAGGACGAGAGTCCGGCTGCTCGCGGGTCGGCGCTGATCGCACTCGAAGGGCTCTCGCGCGGACATCCGGGGGACATCAACGCCTTCCGGCCCATGCTCCACGAGCTCACCGCGCGCGATCCCAACCCAGCTGTTCGCCGTCTCGCGATCATCTGCTTGAAGAACGGCGCCGCTCACCGTGACACGCTTCAGCTGCTCGAGGGGATAACGGAGTCGGACGAGACCGATGCCGAGCTGCGCAAGACCGCCCGCGTGGTTCAGGCCTCGCTGAAGAAGAAGGCATCGGCGAAGTGAGCCCGGCGGTGGCCGTGATCATGGGCTCGGCCTCGGACTGGGAGACGATGGAGCACTGTGTGACGACGCTCCGAGACCTCGAGATTCCGTACGAGGTGCGCGTGCTCTCGGCGCATCGCACGCCCAGCGCGCTCGAGGCGTACGTGGCAGACAGCGAGACCCGGGGCGTCCGAGTGTTCGTCGCCGCTGCCGGTGGCGCCGCCCACCTTGCGGGGGTTGTCGCCTCGCGGACGCTCAAGCCCGTCCTCGGGATTCCGATGGGGACAGCCCTTGGAGGGCTCGATTCGCTGCTCTCGACGGTGCAGATGCCGGCGGGGATCCCGGTCGGAACGCTCGCGATCGGTCGCGCCGGGGCTGTCAACGCGGCGCTCCTCGCAGCGGCGATCCTCGCGTCCTCGGACGACACGATCGTCGGGCGCTTGCGCCGCTTTCGGGATGAGCAGGCGCAGCGAATTCTCGACCAGCCGGATCCGAGCGCGTAGGTCGACCAAACGCATGGTGCCTGTCAGCTCATGTGACAGTCATCCGCTTTCGATCGCGGCCAGCACGTCGTCCGCGTAGCGCTCGAGCTTGACCGGCCCGAACCCTTTGACGCCGGCGAGCTCGCCGTGTGTTTGCGGTTTGACCGCCGCGAGCTCCCGCAGTGTCGCGTCGTGCAGCACGACGTAGGCGGGCACTCCGTCGGCGCGAGAGCGTTCGAGACGCCAGCTTCGCAACCTTTCGGCCACGCCGTCGTCGACGTCTTCCGCAGCGATGTCGGCTCTGATCGTGGGACGAGGTGCGCTCGGGTCGGCCACGAGCACGCGGAATCCGTCCGGCGTCGTCTGCTCGACCAGAGCCCCCGCAAGCTCGAGGAGCTTGACCCAGCGCTTCACGTCCGCTTCCGTCGCTGCCGCGAGCAGGCGGTATGCGAGGGAGCTCCGCGCGGACGAGGGCGCTTTCAGCGAACCACAGAGCGTCGCGACGAGACTGCGGCGCCCGACGGGCCAGGTCAGGCCGGCGACGGCGTCGACGATAGCCTCGCCCACGTCTGCCGGGAGGGGCGGCGCGGGCGAAACCGTGCGCGATGCCGTGGCGAGAGGAGCGCAGACGTCGCACATCCCGCACGGAGGAGCAAACACTTCGCCAAAGTGCTCGGCGACCTGCGCGTGGCGACACATGCGGGTCTCTGCGAACGCGATGATGCGCTCGGCTCGAGCCTCCGCGACCAGGCGGGCGCGGTCGAGGAGCGACTCCACGCGCAGAGGAGAGTCGTCGGGAACGGCGAGCAGCTTCACGTTCATACGGCGCCCGTCGTCGAAACCGCGCTGCACCAGACCAGCCTGCTCGAGCATCCCGACGAGCACTCGCGAATCCCGCTCCGGGACGAGAGAGCTCAGCTCACCCGGATCCACGCTGCTGCCGGCGTCCCGCAACGCTCGGTAGATCGCGCGAAGATCGGACGGCGCGGGCACGTCCGAGACCGCGAAGCGGCGAAGGGCGACCGCATCGCTCGGGCTCGCGAGCAGGAGCGTCTCGCTGGGCACGCCGTCGCGCCCGGCTCGCCCGACCATCTGCACATAGCCCTCGAGCGAGTCGGGGTAGTTGACGAGACAGACGAGTCGGACGTCGGGTTTGTCGATGCCCATGCCGAAGGCCGTCGTCGCGACGACGACCTGCGCTCGACCTCCGACGAAGTCGTCCTGCACTCTCGTGCGCTCCTCCGGCTCGAGTCCCGCGTGGTAGTGCTCCGCGCGGAGCCCGTGTCCTCGGAGCACCCTCGCGACCTCCTCGGTGGAGCGGCGCGAGCGGGCGTAGACGATCGTCGATCCCCCGCGCAACCCGCGAAGACGTTCTAAGAGAATCTCCAGACGGTCTTCCGCATTCACCACGCGAGCGACGTCGTAGCGAAGGTTCGGTCGCACGACCGAGGTGTGGACGACATGGGGCTCACGGCCCAGAGCGACCCCGATTTCGCGTGCGGTCTGCGGTGTCGCAGTCGCCGTCATCCCGAGCAAAGTGGGGCCGCCGAGCTCCTCGAGCCCACGCCGGATGAAGAGGTAATCCGGCCGAAAGTCGTGGCCCCACATGCTCACGCAGTGAACCTCGTCGACGACGACCAGACCGATTCCGATCGTGCGGAGCATCTCGACAAAACGTGCCTGGCGGAGACGCTCGGGAGCTGCGTAGACAAGCCGAGTCTCGCCGGAAGCGACCTTCCCGAGCCGTGCAGCGCTCTCTTCGGCTGAAAGCGAGGAGTTGACGAAGGTTGCCGTCGCCGCGATTTTCGGCGGGAGCTTGTCCACCTGATCCTTCATCAACGCGATCAGCGGCGAGAGCACCAGCGTCGGCTCCGGGCGGAGCATCGCGGCGAGCTGGTAGGTGAGCGACTTCCCCGAGCCCGTCGGCATCAGCGCGAGCGTGTCTCGGCCCTCGATCGCCGCGTGGACGACCTCCTCCTGTCCGGGGCGAAACGCGTCGAAGCCGAAGAGCTCGCGGAGTGGTTCGGTGAGATCCCTCAGGCGCGCGAGTATAGGGAGCGGGTCGAACGACGCAGGAACTCGTTGCAGAGTTGTTACGTCGTCGCGTCCGAGCGCGGAGCCTTGCGACGGGCATGCGGGTGCGCAAGAAAGTAGACCTCCCGCCGGCGGCGATCCGAGATGTGCGTATAGCGCTCGGTCGTTCCCAGGTCGGCGTGTCCGAGCATCTCCTGCACCGAGCGGAGATCGGCGCCACCCTCGAGCAGATGTGTGGCGAACGAGTGACGCAGAAGGTGGGGGTGGACGCGTCCCGGCTCGAGCCCGGCTCTCTCTGCCAGGCGGCGCAGGATGAGAAAGGCGCCGGCACGAGTGAGCGGGCCGCCGCGGGCGTTCAGGAAGAGCTCGGGTCGGTACCTGCGGTCGAGATGGGGCCGACTGAGCGCGATGTAACGCCGGGCGGCCTCGGCAGCAGGACGACCGAGTGGGACGAGACGCTCCTTGCCGCCCTTTCCGTGCACCCGCACGATCCGCTCCTCGACGTCCACGGCGTTCTTCTCGAGGCCCATGGCCTCCGAGACCCGCAGGCCCGCGCCATACAAGAGCTCGACGAGCGCGCGGTCGCGGAGGGTGCGCGGCGTGGTTCCGGTCGCTGCGTCGATGAGCCGCTCGGTCTCTGCCGGAGACAGAGCTCGCGGGAGCCGTCTTCCGCGACGGGGTAACTGGATCGCGGCAGCTGGATTCTCGGCTCTGGTGCCGATGAGGATCAGGTGGCGGAAGTACGTGCGCACAGCAGACACGCGGCGCGCGAGCGTCGCTGGCGCAAGGCCCTGAGCGCGCATGGCGGCGAGCCAGCCCTCCAGATCGTCGACCGTCGAGTCCCCGACGCTGCCCCCTCGAAACACGGCCAGGGAGACCAGGTCTCGGCGGTACGCGTCGAGCGTGCGGGGCGAGCGCCTGGCTGCCAGAGCAAGCAGGTAGCGATCGAGCTCAGGGTCGGCGGGCGGAGCGGCCATGGGGCGCGGACCGTTTCGGCGGGGAGCGCCCGGCTCCTCTCCCCCGTACGTCTTGTGGGCATCGTGGTCGTGCTCCTCGCGGCGGCTGCTCCCGGTCCGGCGGAGGCGTCCCAGCTGGTAGCGCGGAACACGTCGTCCGAGCGGCTTTCGGTGTCAAGGGAAGGTAAAGCCGTCGTCACCTATCGCGCCAATGGTCGCCTGCAACATGTTTTCGCGTGGGGAGCGGTGAACGCGTTGATGCCGAGCGCGACCCGGAAGCAGGCCGAGTTCCAGGTCGACTACTCGGGCGGTTGGAAGCGATTCGGCCAGCCGCTGTGGAAAACGCTTCGGAACACGTGCGGCAAATACGCCGGGCCTGCGCTCCCCTGGGTCGTGGCCAGCTGCACAGCCCCCGACGGCTCCCATTGGGCACTCCAGCGCTGGCGCAGGTCTCAAGCGAACTTCGCGCTTCCGCCCTTTAAGACCGGCCATGGCGCCTGGGAGCTCCGGCTTTCACACTGGAGCGGCCCGGTCGCGCGACTCGATGTCTGGCTCGACTGGAGCTACGGTGGCCGCTGGCAACATCTCTTCGGGCGGCTCAGCTATCGAGGCCTGCCTGTCCACGGCTTCACGACAACTCCGGCGGGAGACCCGCTCGACTCCTACGGCCGCGTCCTCTACCTCGACACCCTGGACTCGGCGTACGGTTCCGGCTGGCGCCGTGAGAACGGCTTCGTCGCCCGCCGGCCCGACGGGACGTTCTGTTACGGCTTCGTGCCGCACCGAATTCCCTCGGGCGAGACCCTGCCGCCGGGGACCGGCCGCCGCTACCAGCTGTCCACGAGCGGGCCGGGAGTGACGCCCGACATCAGCTGGGAGGGCGACGGGCTAGGTGAGTACGACTCCGAAGACGTGTTCCACCGGGAGCATGAGGCGAGGATGAACGAGCTGCAACAACTGATCGTCGACGGCTCCGAGTCCTGCCACTCCTAGCTGGCTCACGAGCGAGGGTGCGAGCGGTCGTACACGCGCCGCAGACGCTTTGCGTCCACGTGGCTGTAAATCTGCGTCGTCGAGAGCGAGGCGTGGCCCAGGAGCTCCTGAATCGTCCGCAGATCGGCCCCGCCTTCGAGCAGATGAGTTGCAAAAGCGTGTCGCAGCCGGTGTGGGTTTCGGACGAGCCGGCGTACCGTGCTCGTGTCCAGCCGGCGTCCTCGCGCCGAAAGGAACAAGGCGTCGACAGCTCCGCGTGCGAGCGCGGAGCGCGCGCGGAGATAGAGCGCCACATGGTGCGCCGCCTCTTCCCCGAGTGGCACGACCCGCTCTTTCCCGCCCTTGCCGCGGACGTGAATCGCCTCCCGCTCGAAGTCGACGTCTGCGAGGTCGAGCCCGACTGCCTCGGCGCTCCGTAATCCTCCCGAGTACAGGAGCTCCAGGAGCGCGCGGTTTCGCAGCGCCAGGGGCGAGTGGCCGTCGGCCAGCTCTAGCAGCTCGTCCACCTCGGCGGCCTTCGGCGCATCCGGCAGGCGCCGTGGCCCGCGCGACGAGAACGCGGCCTCCGGAACGCGGCCCGGCCCGAAGGTGAAGCGCAGGCAAGAGCGGACTGCGGCCACCCGTCGGGAGATCGTCGCCGGCTGGAGCCTCCGACGGCCACGACCGAGATCGGAGATCCAGTCGGAGAGAACGCGTGCGTCCACATCGTCGAGCCGGAGCGCGTTCTCCGAAAGCCAGCGCGCGAACGCGTCCAGGTCGGAGCCGTAGGCCCGCTGCGTCGCCTCCGACAGGCCCCCGTGCTCGAGAAAGCGCTCGATTGCCGCGGTGGTGCTCATCGGTGTCGGATTCGCGCCCGGAGTCTTCTCGCCTGCCCGTAGGGCATGTCCGCCGGGGCCATTTGCGGAGTCCGGGAGAATCTCGTATAGTCTCGTGTATGTCAGTTCAGATCCCAGTTCGCATACCAAGAGAGGATGCAAAGAAGCTCGACGACGCGGTCGCGCGCGGTCGCTTCGCGAACCGCAGCGCGGCACTTCGCGAGGGGCTCACCCTGCTGCTCCGCGAGGAGCGCGAGCGCGAGATCCTCGAGGAGTATCGGCGCGGATATGAGAAGCACCCGCAAGAGGAGTGGGTCGGAGAGCTTGGCTCGGCGCTGTTCGCAGCGTGGGTCGAGTCAGAGGAAGCCGGAAAGGAACCCCTCTGAACCGCGGAGACATCCACGACGTAACGATTCCGGGCGGTCGTCACCCAGCGGTCATCATCACTCGAAACGAAGCCATCCCGTTGCTGCGCAACGTCACGATCGCCGGGATCACCAGCAATATCCGTGGCTTGTCGACCGAAGTTCTCGTCGGCCGAGCCGAGGGGCTCGGCTACGAGAGTGTCGTGAACTGCGACAACCTCTTCACTCTTCCGAAGGCAGGCCTCGGCAAACAGCGAGGCTCGCTCGATCCCAGGCAGTTGAGGCGACTCGACGACGCGCTCCGCATCGCCCTCGGCTTCGACTGAGCTTCGACAGGCAGGCTTAGGGAGTGCCAGGCCGGCGTTTCGACTCCTTCAGCAGCGGCGATCCGCCCGAGCGGCCGGCCGACCCCGCCGTCCGGAAGGCGAACTTCCGGCGCATCGTTCGCCTCTTCCGGACGTATCGCACGCGTCTGGCTGCGGTCTCGGGGCTGATCCTCGTCTCGGCGAGTCTCGGCGTCGTCTCCCCGTTCCTGCTCCGCGAGGTGCTCGATGTCGCGATCCCCCAGGAGCGAGTCGGCCTCCTGAGCGCCCTTGTCGCTGGGATGGTCGCGATCCCGATCGTGACCGGCGCGCTCGGCGTCTGGCAAACACTGCTCTCCAACCGAATCGGGCAAAGCGTGATGCACGACCTGCGAACGCAGGTCTATCGGCACCTCCAGAGACTCTCGCTCGCGTTCTTCACGCGCACGCGAACGGGCGAGGTGCAGAGCCGCATTGCCAACGACATCGGCGGCATCGAGACCGTCGTGACCTCGACGGCGACTTCAGTGCTCGCGAACGTGACCACCGTCCTCGCCACCATCGTCGCGATGGTGCTCCTCGACTGGCGGCTTGCGGCATTCGCCCTCGCGCTCTTGCCGCTCTTCGTCTGGCTGACCAAGCGAGTCGGGGAACAGCGCAGGAAAGTCACGACGGAGAAGCAGGCATCCCTGGCTGACGTGTCCTCGATCGTGCAGGAGTCGCTCTCGGTCTCCGGGATTCTGCTCGGGAAGACGATGGGTCGCACCGAGGATCTCGCTCGACGATTCGAGGCCGAGTCGGGACGGCTCGCTGAGCTCGAGGTGCGCAGTCGAATGACCGGGCGCTGGGTGATGGCCGCGATTCAGACCACGTTCGCGGTGATGCCCGCGCTCGTCTACTGGTTTGCCGGGCTTACGATCGCGCAGGGGAATGCGACGATCACGATCGGGACGCTCGTCGCCTTCACCACGCTGCAGACGCGGCTTTTCTTCCCGATCGGGAGTTTGTTGGGAGTGCAGCTCGAGGTGCAGAGCTCGCTCGCGCTCTTCGATCGCATCTTCGAGTACCTCGACCAGCGCGTCGACATCGTCGAGGGGTCACAAGCGCTCACGAGGCCACGTGGCGAGGTCGTGCTCGACGCGGTCTGGTTCCGCTATGACGACGCTGCCTGGACACTCCAGGACGTCTCCTTCGTCGTTCCGCCGGGGACGAAGACGGCGCTCGTGGGGGAGACCGGCTCCGGGAAGACAACCTGTGCCTACCTCGTTGCTCGGCTCTACGACGCGACCGAAGGCACCGTTTCGATCGACGGCGCCGACGTGCGCGACCTGAGCTTCGAGTCGCTTGCGGCCGCGGTCGGCGTCGTCTCGCAGGAGACGTACCTCTTCCATGCCACGGTGCGTGAGAACCTCCGCTTCGCCCGGCCGGAAGCGAGCGACGAGGAGATCGAAGAGGCGGTGCGGGCGGCCCAGATCCACGAGCTGATCGCGACGCTGCCCGAGGGCTACGACACGATGGTGGGTGAGCGGGGCTATCGCTTCTCCGGAGGCGAGAAGCAGCGGATCGCCATCGCGCGCACGATCCTGCGCAACCCGCCCGTCCTCGTCCTCGACGAAGCGACGTCCTCACTCGACACACAGACCGAGCGGCTCGTGCAAGAGGCGCTCGAGCGTCTCTCCGAGGGTCGGACGACGATTGCCATTGCCCACAGGCTCTCGACCGTGCGCGACGCCGACCAGATCGTTGTTCTCGACCGCGGGCGCGTCGTCGAGATCGGGACGTACGACGAACTGATCGCCCGCGGAAGACGTTTCGCCGAGCTCGCTGCTCGGGACGACGCCATGCCCACGGTGACGGCTGTCTCGGTTGACGGAAGCGGGTGACAGTCACCTTCGGTGACAGTCACCATCAGAGCATGCGCATTTCCACTCTCGCCCACGGCGCCGAAGCGCGCGTCCGCAATCCCGACTCGCCGCTCGCCGCGGTGCTTGTGAACGGCGGAACGGCAAGGCGCGTCCCCGGAACCTGGAGCGCGACCAGCGAGTGGCTAGCCGTGCGCCTGGCCGAGCATTTGCCCACGATCGCCTTCGTGGAGGTGCGCTACCGAACGAAGAGCTGGAACGAGCTTCCGTCGTGCGTGGAAGATACCGCAGACGCCCTTGACGCAGTCGATCGGCCTTCCATCGTCGTCGGTTTCTCGATGGGAGGCGCCGTGGCGATCGGCGCTGCGGGCCATGAAGGTGTCCGAGCCGTGCTCGGGCTCGCGCCGTGGATTCCGCCGCAGCTGAATCTCGATCCGCTTCGAGGAAAACGCTTCGACGTCGTGCACGGCGCCTGGGACCGCTGGCTTCCGCTGGTTCCAGGGGTCAGCGCCGAGCATTCGCGCAGCGGCTTCGAGCGCGCTCTCGAGGCGGGCTCACAAGGCACCTACACGCTCATTCCGCGAGGTCTCCACGGCGTCGCGCTGCGATCGGGTGGAGGGTCGCTCATCACACTGCCGCGTGCTCGAGCGTGGCTCGACCCCATATCCGCTGCCATCGAGCGCTTTCAAGCGAATACGATACGGCCGCTTCCACAATGACGACCAACGACTTCCGATGATCGCCACGGTTCCGGAGCGCGGCTCGCTCGCGGAGCACGGGATCGATGTGCGCGGTCGGGTCTACTGGCACCCGACCACCTCGCAGCTCTATGCACATGCTCTCGAGCGAGGCGACGGAACAATCGCCGAGGGTGGCCCGCTCGTGGTCGACACCGGCGCTCACACGGGTCGCTCGCCGAAGGACAAGTTCATCGTCCGCGAGTCGGGCTCCGAGGAGCGGATCTGGTGGGGCGACGTGAACGCCGAGATCTCGGAGCAGTCGTTCGAGCGACTCGGCGACAAGGTGCGAACGGAGCTCGGCAGAGGCGACGTCTACGTCGTCGATGCGTTCGCGGGCGCAGATCCGGCTCATCGCATTGCGGTCAGGGTGCTGACTGGCAGCCCCTGGCACGCGCTCTTCGCCAAGACGCTCTTCATCGGCCCGTCGCCCGAAGAGCTCGAGCAGATGTCGACCGACGCGCTCGTGCTCCATGCGCCGTCGGTTTCCGCCGAGCCCGACGGGGACGGGACGAGAAGCGGCACGTTCGTCGTCCTCCACCCGTCCCGCGGAGAGGTGTTGATCGGGGGCACGTACTACGCGGGCGAGATCAAGAAGTCCATCTTCACGCTCCTGAACGACCGGCTCCCGCTCGAAGGAGTGTTTCCGATGCACTGCTCGGCGAACCGCGGAGCCGACGGCTCGGTGGCAATTTTCTTCGGCCTTTCGGGCACTGGCAAGACGACGCTTTCGGCCGACCCGGAACGCCAGTTGATCGGTGACGACGAGCACGGGTGGGCCGACGACGGCATCTTCAACTTCGAGGGCGGCTGCTACGCGAAGGTGATCCGTCTCTCGGCCGAGGCCGAGCCCGAGATCTACGGGACGACGCGCGCGTTCGGAACCGTCCTCGAGAACGTCGTCGTGGACGAGCAGGGAGTCCTCGATCTGGACGACGACTCGAAGACCGAGAACACCCGGGCGGCCTACAAGCTCGAGCAGATCGCGAATGCGCTGCCTGCGAAGCGGGCCGGGCACCCGAGCTCGGTCTTCTTCCTGACCGCGGACGCCTACGGGATCCTGCCTCCGATTGCGCGCCTGTCGCGCGACCAGGCGCTGTACTGGTTCCTCTCCGGCTTCACCGCGAAGCTCGCCGGCACCGAGATCGGAGTAAAGGAGCCGCAGCCGACGTTCTCGGCCTGTTTCGGGGCGCCTTTCCTCCCGCAGGCGCCGTCCGTCTACGCGCGGCTGCTCGGCGAGCGGCTCGACCGGCACGGCGCGACGGTCTGGCTCGTATCGACCGGCTGGACCGGCGGCCCGTACGGGGAGGGACACCGGATGCCGATCGCCGCGACCCGCGCGCTCTTGCACGCGGCGCTCTCGGGCGAGCTGGCGGGGGTCGAGTACCGGAAGGATCCGGTCTTCGGCTTCGACGTCCCGGTCGCGGCGCCCGGCGTGCAGGCGAGCCTGCTCAACCCGCGCTTGACCTGGGCCGATCCGACGGCTTACGACGAGAAGGCGCGCGAGCTCGCGGACATGTTCCGAGAGAACTTCAAGCGCTTCGAGGACGTCTCTCGCGGCGTCGCTGCCTCCGGCCCATGCGTCTGAGCCAAGTAACAACTTGTAACTTGGGCTGAGCTTTCTCCTGCTTAGAGGGCGTTTCGGTGATTCTTACCCCTCCTTCACGAAGACGTGGCTATAAGAGGCAGGTGCCGTCTCGCTCGCTTGCCGCCGTCTTTGCGGGATCCCTGCTCGCCCTTTTCGCCGCCGGATCGGCGTCTACGCACAGCTCGGCAGCTGCTACGGCGACGGCGATGCTTGCCCGGTCCTTCGAGGGGCCAGCGGAAACTGCGCGGTTCGACCGCTCCGCGCGAAGCGCTCTCACGTGGCGGGGCGGCCCGGTCACCGCTTCGACGGGGGATGTGGTGCAGATTTTCGTCTCCGATTCGCTTCCTGCCGAGACACCGGAGAAGTGGGCGGAGTTCCTCGTGCAGCTCACGCACGGACCGGAGCTCGACCTTCTCACGTCCAACATCGCGTCCCTCGACGAGGTGCAAGACCTGTGTGGTGCTCGCGCGCTCGGCTGCTACTCGGGCAACGAGATGGTGTCGCTCGGAGAGCCTGCGCCCGACGGCACCACGCCCGAGGAGGTCGTGCGCCATGAGTATGGCCACCACGTCGCGTGGCATCGGCTGAACACCCCCTGGCGGGCGGTCGACTGGGGCCCGAAGCACTGGGCGAGCGCTGCCACGGTGTGCCCACGCGTCACGCGGCGCGAGGCGTTTCCGGGGAATGAAGGCTCGAACTACGCACAGAACCCGGGCGAGGCCTGGGCAGAGGCCTACCGGCTGATGGACGAGCGCAAGGCGGGGATCACGACTGCGTCCTGGCCGATCATCGCGTCCAGCTTCTTCCCCGACGAGGCGGGGCTGCTGGCGGCTGAGCGCGACGTCCTCCAGCCGTGGACCGTCAACCAGAAGTCGGTTTTTCGTCGCAGCTTCGCGAAGGGGGCCAAGAAGGTGTGGTGGATCGCGCTCCCGACGCCACTGGACGGCGAACTTGTCCTCAGCGCGACACTACCTCGTGCGGGCCTGCACGACGTCTCGCTCGTGGCGGCGAACCGGAGCACTGTCGTAAAACGCGCGCAGTGGGTGTCGCAGCGAGTGAAGCGTCTGGCGAGCGGGGTCTGCGGACAGCGCTCCCTGTTCGTGCGGGTCACGCCGAGCGGCGCCGCCGGCCAGGTGACCGTGACCGTGTCCAAGCCCTGAGCGTGCAGTCCGCGATGCGCTCGTGCTTCGTGTCTGCCGTGATACTGGCGGCCGTCGTCTCCGTCGCCGGCAGCTCGGCGAGCAAGGGCGGTCAGCTCGACCTTCTCACTCACGATGTGCTCACTCACGATGTGAGACTCGAGCGCGCAACGAGCACGACCTCCGCCCGAGCCTTCGCTGCGACGCGCGTGCCTGCTCGGATTACCGCAACTTGGTGTGGAACCCCGACGCAGGTCGACCTCATACCCAACACGCTGTCCGGCTCACCGGTGCACTGGATCTATGCGCTCCCTTCCGATGCACCCGACCGTTTCTCCACCTTCGCGAGCAGGATGCAGACGGACGCGGAGATGATCGACGCGTGGTGGCGACGAGAGGATCCACTACGCGCACTCCGGAACGACCTGACGCAGCTCCCGTGCGGCGCTCAGCTCGATCTCACGGTTCTACGGCTGCCGCAGACCAGCGCGCAGCTCATGCCCGAGGAAGGCCGCTTCATAACGCTCTTCAATGCGCTGCCCCCCGCTGGCTTCAGGTCTCCGTTCACGAAGCACCTCGTCTACTACGACGGGCCGGTAGCCCAGGCGGATCTTTGCGGCCAGGGCGCAAGCGATGGCTCCGGGTTTGGGCTCGCGGCCGTCTACGTTCAGGCGTGCTCTGGGGCCCCGACGTCGGTAATCGCGGCACATGAGCTCTTGCACACGCTCGGAGCTGTACCGCGAGGCGCTCCGCACCGATGCCCGGCTCCGCAGGGTGGGCACACGTGCGACGCGGCGAGCGACCTCATGCACCCCCTCCTGGACGGCTCGCCGCTCGACGCGAAGCTGCTCGATCCCGGGAGAGACGACTACTACGGGCATGCGTCCAGCTTCACCGACTCCCAGGACGCAGCGGCGCTCGTGCAGCTCGACCGCCAGCAGCCGTTCACGGTGACGATCTCGGGCCCGGGCGGGGTGACGGCGGACGTGCCCGGCCTCGATTGCGTCCAGACCTGCACCACGACGTGGAACACATCGACGCGACTGAGTCTGGCCGCCGCTCCGCGCCCCGGTGCGAAGCTCGTCCGCTGGAGCGGCGCGTGCGCTGGCGCCTCGACCTGCGTGACGACGGTCGCTCCGGGCGTGGCGGTGTCGGCGTTCTTCGCTCCGGCGGTCTATCGACTTTCGGCGGCCGTGTCCGGCCGCGGGGCCGTGCGAAGCTCTCGCGCCGGAATCACCTGCCGTCCGCGCTGCTCGGCGGCGTTCCCATCGTTCGCTCCCGTTCGCCTGGCGGCCACTCCCGCGAAGGGCTGGCGGTTCCGTGCCTGGGGCGGCGCGTGTCGAGGAGCGAGGCCGATCTGCACCGTCCCGATGACGGCCGCGACGAGCGCCCGCGCAGTCTTTTCACGCGCGTAAATGCCTGACCGAGAACTGACGCGCCGCCGTGTCTTGGGCGTCATCCGGCCCGCTGTGAGTTCTCGATCAGGCATCTCGTTCGGAGCCTGAGCCACGTTGGCGATCAGGTAGCGTCACCCGCGTGGAAGCCAGACACGACGTGCTCGTCGTCGGCGCCGGTTGCGCGGGAATGCGCGCGGCGATCGAAGCCTTCGACGCCGGCGCCGACGTTGCCATGATCTCCAAGATCCACCCGGTTCGCAGCCACTCGGGCGCCGCTGAGGGCGGAATCAACGCCGCACTCGGCAACGCCTCCGAGGACGACCCCGAGAAGCACGCGTTCGACACCGTCAAGGGCTCTGACTACCTCGGAGACCAGGACGCGATCGAGATCCTCTGCCAGGAGGCGCCCGACGACGTCTATCAGCTCGAGCACTGGGGAGCCGTGTTCTCCCGCACGGCGGACGGGCGAATCGCCCAGCGGCCATTCGGCGCTGCGGGCGAGCCGCGCACCGCCTACGCGGCCGACATCACCGGTCACGTGCTCATCCACGTCCTCTACGAGCAGGTGATGAAGCGCGACATCAAGACGTACGAGGAGTTCTTCGCGTGGAAGCTCGTCATCGACGAGGATCGCTGCCAAGGCGTCATCTCTTGGGATCTGCTCGATGGCGGTCTAAAGTCGATCGGCGCGAAGACGGTGATCCTCGCTACAGGTGGCGCTGGGCGGCTCTATACCGGCACAACCAACGCCTACGCCTGCACCGGCGACGGGATGACGATGGGCCTCCGCGCAGGCGTTGCGCTCAAGGACATGGAGATGATGCAGTTCCACCCGACGACGCTCGCTCCGACCGGAGTGCTGATCACGGAAGGTTGCCGCGGCGAGGGCGCGTACCTTCTGAACGCGCAGAGCGAGCGGTTCCTGATCCGTTACGCGCCCAACGCTATGGAGCTCGCCTCGCGCGACGTCATCTCACGTGCCGAGCAGACCGAGATCGACGAGGGTCGCGGAATCGACGGCAACGTTATGCTCGACCTACGCCACCTCGGAGCGGAAAGGATTCTCGAGCGGCTGCACGGGACGCGCGAGCTCTCCATGACCTTCGCGGGCGTGGACCCGATTTTCGAGCCGATCCCTGTTCGTCCAGGCGCCCATTACCACATGGGCGGGGTCGACACCGACGTCTGGGGCCGAACGAGCCTCGAAGGTCTCTATGCGGCGGGGGAGGTGGCATGCGTCTCCGTTCACGGCGCGAACCGGTTGGGCGGAAACGCGCTGATGGAGACGATCACGTACGGGAAGCGCGCCGGCGCCCACGCTGCGGACTGGGCGCTCTCCAACACGACGATCACGGTGCCGCCGTCCGTCGAGCAGGACGCCGAGCGCGAACTGAAGACGCTGCTCGAACGCACCGAAGGCGAGCGCCCGTGGCAGATTCGCGACGAACTCGCGGAGACGATGCACGTCAACTTCGGCGTCTTCCGGCGAGAGGAGCAGATGCTCGCCCAGGGCGAGCTCGTGCAGCGGCTGCGCGAGCGCTACGAGCGGGTCATCATCGACGACAAGGGCAACGTCTTCAACACCGACCTTACGCAGGCGCTCGAGCTCGGCTTCCTGCTCGAGCTCGCCGAATGCATGATCGTCTCGGGACTCGCGCGGAAGGAAAGCCGCGGCGCCCATGCCCGTCCGTACGATTACCCGGACCGAGACGACGAGAGCTACTTGAAGCACACCCTTGTCACCTGGGAGGACGACGCCCCGAAGCTCGACTGGAAGCCGGTGACGATGACCAAGTGGGAGCCCGAGGAGAGGAAGTACTGACGTGATGCAAGTCCCCCTCAAGATCTGGCGCTACGACCCGGTCGCGGGCCAGAAGAAGCTCGTCGAGTACGAGGTCGACGCTCCCGAGTGGGTGACGCTCCTCGACGTCCTCGACCTGATCAAGGACAAGGTCGACGGGACGCTCGCGTACCGCAAGAGCTGCCGGATGATGATCTGCGGCTCGTGCGGGATGCGCATGGACGGGGCAGCAGTCCTCGCGTGCAAGACACGCATGTACGACATCGTCCAGTCCGGCCACGTCCCAGTCATCTCTGCGATGGGGAACCTCCCGGTCGTCAAGGATCTCGTCGTCGACATGGAGCCCTTCTGGGGCAAGATCCGCGCGGTCTCGCCGTGGCTCGACTCCGGCTATACCGATCCCGGCGAGAAGGAGCACGTCGTCTCACAGGAGCAGATGGACGTCATCCACAAAGAATCGCTCTGCATCATGTGCGGCTGCTGCGTCTCCGAGTGCAACTCGATGGAGGCCGATCCCGATTTCCTCGGCCCGGCGGCACTCGCCAAAGGCATGCGCTTCGTCGGCGATGCCCGCGACAAGTCCGAGGTGGAGCGCCTCCAGGCGTACTCCGAGGAGCACGGTATCTGGGACTGCACCCGCTGCTACTTCTGCCAGGAGCGCTGCCCCAAGGGCGTGGATCCGCGCGATGCGATCGCGAAGCTCGGCGCTCAGGCAATGGAGAAGGGCATCGACTCGGACATGGGGGCGAAGCACGCGAAGTGGTTCGTGACCTCCGCGAAGACGACCGGCTGGCTCCGCGAGACCGAGCTCGTGCCAAAGACGCAGGGCGTCGTCAGCGCGATCACGGAGGTCGGATTCGCCATGCAGCTTTTCAAGCGCGGCAAGGTACCGCCGCCGGTTCCGCCGCACGTCGCCGAGAACGTGGGGGAGGCGCGAGCGCTCTACGACCTCGTCAAGCAGCAGGGTCGAGACGGCGCGGCCGGGATCGTGCAGTCCGAGAAAGCGCTCGGACGGCTCGAGTTCGAAAGCGAGGAGCACGGTGACCCGTTCGGAGAGGACTCGTTCCCGCGCCCACAGCCGTTGTTGGGCAAGGACGAGGCACCGACTACGCAATGAGGACCGTCGCGTACTACAAGGGCTGTCTCGCGTCGCTCTCGGCGAAGGAGCTCGACACCTCGACGCAGGCGCTCGCGCCCAAGGTGGGGCTGGAGCTCGTCGAGCTCGAGTCCGTCACCTGCTGCGGCGCCGGCGACATCCACGAGGCCGAGCCCGACTTCTACCTGCATTTGAACGCTCGCATCCTCGCCTACGCGGAGGAGACCGGCGCCGACACGCTGATGACGGTCTGCAACGTCTGCACGCTCAATCTGCGCCAGGCGAACCATGCGCTCAAGGGCGATGCCGCGCTCCTCGACCGAGTGAACGAGAACCTCGAATCGGTCGGTGCGCCGGCGTACTCGGGCGGAGTGGAGGTCATGCACCTCCTCTGGCTGGTCGCGGCCGGAGAGGGGTACGAGCTTCTTCAGGCGGCCGCGCACAAGGGTCTCAAAGGGCTCAAGATCGCGCCGTTCTACGGCTGCCAGATCCTCCGCCCGTCGAAGCTCCTCGGCTTCGAGGATCCAGACAAGCCTTCGTCGCTCGAGCGCATCATCGAGGCGTGTGGCGGCGAGCCGATCGACTATCCGGCCAAGATCAAGTGCTGCGGCTTTCCGATCATCCAGGCGCGCGAGGAGGTCGCGCTCGCCGAGCTGATCCAGCCGATCGAGCAGGCGCGCGAGGCTGGCGCCGACGCGATGGTGACCCCCTGCCCACTCTGCCACCTGTCGCTGGACGCCTGGCAGCTCAAGCTCCGCGAGCAGACGGGGAAGGACTTCCAGATGCCGATCCTCCACCTATCGCAACTGATCGGCGTAGCCGCGGGGCTGGACGGCGCCGACCTCAAGTTCAAGCGCCACGTCGTCTCGGTCGCGCCCGTCGTCGAGAAGCTGTCCGTCTGAGACATCGCCGAAAGGTACGCCAAGTTACAACTTGTAACTTGGCTCCTGCTTTCCCGGCGTGATCGCTCTCTGGATCGCCGTCGCGGTCGGGCTCGCCGTCCTCGGAGCGCTCGCCTGGGGCTGGTTCGAAGCTGGGTGGCTCAGAAAGCGAGTGCTCGAGATCCAAGTCGAGGGCGTCCCGGCAGAGCTCGACGGCCTGCGCATCGCCCATCTCTCCGACTTCCACCTCGGCGTGCCCTCACGAGGGCGGAGAGCGGTGGACGAGGCGGTGACGTGGGTCGCGGAGCGCCGTCCCGAGCTTGTGTGCGTGACCGGGGACCTCCTCTCTCGACTTTCGGGGTTACCCGAGCTCGAGCGGCTGCTGCGAGAGCTTGCGCCCTGTCTTGTCGTCCTCGGGAACCACGACTATGCGGAGAGCCGCGACCCATTCTCGCAACGCATCGATCCGGCGATGTTCGCCGCGCTCGAGACCGTGGTCGTGCTCGGCGACGAGGCGGTCGAGCTCGAGCTGTGCGGCCGCCGGGTGCAGATCGTGGGCGTCGATCCGCGGACGTATGCATCGCGACGGGCCCGGCCGCACCTGCTCGTGGATCGCGATGCGGCACTCCGCATTCTCCTCTGCCACTTCCCCGGAATCGCCAAGCGGATTCCTCCGGGATCGTTCGAGCTGATCCTCTCGGGTCATTACCATGCCGGCCAGATCGTTGTGCCGCTCCCCGGTGGCGGCCTCAACCTCGCCCACCCACGAGTACGAGACGTTCAGGGTGTGTACCGCTATGGCTCGATGGTGCTCCACGTCTCTCCGGGCCTCGGGACGACATTCGTGCCGTTTCGGTTCTTCGCGCGGCCCGAGGTCACCGAGCTGGTTGTACGATCGAAGTGATGGAACGGTCCCTCATCGCGGCCGATGTGCTCGCGCGTTACGCGGCCGACGCCGCGCTGGGCGTCAGCGGGATCGCCGGTCTTGCGAACGGACCACTCAACCGGGGAAAGTCGGTATCCGTCGCGGGCGACGAGGACACGTTGGCGATCGTGCTCGTTCTCGAGCTCGAGTGGGGGCAGAGCTCCGCCGAGGTAGGCAAGGAGGTGCAGCGCCGCGTTTCGGAGTACCTCGAGCGGATGGCGAACGTGTTGCCGGCGTCGGTCGAAGTCCTCGTTGGCGCTGTAAGCCCGCCACCGCCGAGACGATGACGTCTCGCCTCGCCGGGCTCACCGGGGCGACGCTCGAGCTCGCGCCGTCCGTCTGCCAGTCCTGCGTCTGGTGGCAGACCCGAGGGAACCGCGAGCCGGAGAAGCGAAAGTGGGTCGAGCGAGCCGAGTCCGAGTGGGGGGCGTGGGGGACGATCTATCGCGACGACGACGGGCGCGTGCTCGGCTCGATGCAGTACGGACCGGCGCAGCTTTTTCCCCGCGCAGCCGACCTTCCCGCGGGCCCCGCCTCGGACGACGCCGTGCTCGTGACCTGCGCGTATCTCCTCTCGGACTCGCAGCCCTGGGTCGAGCAGTCGCTCTTTCTGGCCGCGATCGGGGAGACGCGGGACAAGGGTGTCCGCGCGCTCGAGGCCTTCGCGTACCGCTATCGGGAAGGAACGCCTCCGGCGGAGCGGTTTCTCGTCCACCGAACGGTGTTCCCACGGGACTTCCTGGCCGACTTCGGGTTCAGGACGCTTCGCTCTGCCGGGCGAATCGAGCTCGCACGGCTCGAGCTCGGAGGGTTGCAGGCGGTCGAAGAAGGAACGCGAGAGAAGGTGCTCAAAGTCGTCAAGGACGCGTTCCAGCCGGCGCCGGCTCCAGCGCCTCCCGGCTGACTCTTGTCGCGCAGGAATCCGTCACGGTGTACGGGGCTCGCCGTGCCAAGTTGCGAGCGCTACGCCGTGGTCCGACGTCGAAGCAGGAGCTCGACGATCTGAACCGCATTCAATGCGGCGCCTTTGCGCAGGTTGTCGCAGGCGAAGAAGAGGGCGAGTCCGTTCTCCGCTGCCTGATCCTTGCGGATTCGACCCACCAAGACCTCGTCCAGGCCGGTTGCCTGGAGCGGAGAGGGGAACTGCTCCAAGCGCAGGCCCGGCGCCTCGCCGAGAAGCAGCTGGGCTTGGTCCGGCTCGAGCGGCTCGTCGGTCTCGACCCAGAGCGCCTCGGCGTGGCCGACCAACACGGGAACGCGGACGCACGTCGCGCTCACCGGCAGGTCCGACAGCTCGAGGATCTTCTGCGTCTCCGCGCGGATCTTCGACTCCTCGTCGAACTCGTCTCCGTCGAACTCCCAGTCCATGCGTAGATCGTGTTCCGCGATGGGCTCCTCGACCAGTCGTTGCATCGCCTCCGAACCTGCTCCGGCAGCCGATTGGTAGGTCGCTACTCGAACGCGGCGTAGCCCCACGGCATCTCGCAGCGGCGCCAGAACCATGGTCAGCGGAATCGAGCAGCAGTTCGGGTTCGCAACGATCCCTGAGTGGGTTGCGGCGCGTTCGCCGTTCACCTCGGGCACGACGAGCGGAACCTCGTCGTCCAACCGAAACGCGGCCGACTTGTCGATGCACAGAGTCCCGGCTCGCGCGACATCGGGGACGAGCTCACGGCTGGCCACCGTGCCGACCGAGAAGAAACAGATGTCGAGATCGCCGGCGCCGAGCGCTTCCGGCGTGGCCTCCTCGACAACGAGATCGCCAAGTCGCCGTCCGGCCGACCGGGAGGATGCAAACGCCCGGACAGCCTGATGGCCGCGATCGCGCAGGAGCTCGAGCGTTATTTGTCCCACCGCTCCGGTCGCGCCCACAACGCCGATCCGCGGCTCCTCACGCATCTGCGCGCTCCTCGCGCTCGAGCCCGAAAGCGTGATGAAGCGCCAGCACCGCGCGCTCGACTTGATCCGGCCGAACGCGGACGGAGATCTCTATCGGAGAGGTCATGACGATCACCGGCTCGATGCCGTGTTCATGGATGTCGCGACCGCCGGTTCCGCGACTCCGGGGGATGGCTCTTCATTCCGGCCCCGACGACGCTCACCTTCCCGAGCTCCGCGTCCATGCTCCAGGTGGCCTTGGAAGCCCTGAAGTCCCCGCTGTGGCCGCGTGATCCTCGGCGGGCGCACAAACGACGTTCTCGCGTCTGGTGGATGGTGCGACATTTCAATTTTGCGTCAGGGAGTGCCAAAAAGAGCGCCGCGGCGGGGGCGCCTGATACGCGGTACACGGACTCGTCGACCGTTGTGCGCGGCCCCGGAGATGATCGCCTTCTCCAACATGCGCTCCTCCTCCTCCTCCTCCTCCTCCTCCTCGACCCAGTTCCCTTGCCGTCCGAGAACGACGAGCGCACGTGGAGCGACACGCCGTGATTCCTCGCGAACTCGACTGAGCGTAGCTGGAGCACCCGCGCGCCGGACGAGGCGACTCGAGCATCTCGTCTTAGTCTTACGACCACGAGCTTGAGGGCGGACGGAACGACACGCGGGTCGGCCGTGTAGACGAAGGCTTATCGGTTGCGTCGCCCATGGCGGAGAACACTCCGACGACGCGCTTTACGTCTTCGCATGCGGTCGAGCCGGTGCGAGACCGCAACGATTGCCGACGTCGGCGACTGGTTGCTCCGACTTCATGACGACCGTGGCCGCCGGGGGTTGGCGTTCCGAGCTATCGCCGTCGGCAGCAGGCCCGCCTCGCACGCTCGCCGACATGCAGCGCGGGCATACAACGAGTGTGGGCGCGTCCGAAAGAACTACCGGGGAACAACCAGCCCCACAAAAAACACTGAACCGGCTGACCCGAGGGCCCGCCGGTTCAGTAAGTGCACCCTAGAAGGCACGGATACCTGGTTCAAGGGGGTTTATTACCAGAAAGACGCAAATTGCGGAGAAAACGATCTCTCACATCTCGCGGCGGCCTGACAACGCTCGCCCGAGCGTGACCTCATCTGCGTACTCGAGGTCGCCGCCCACGGGAAGCCCGCTCGCGAGCCGCGTGACGCGGACTTTCCCTCGGAGACGGTCGGCGAGATACGCGGCCGTAGCCTCACCGGTCATCGTCGGGTTCGTGGCGAGCACGAGCTCCTCGACGTCGCCAAGCTCGATCCGTGAGAGCAGCCCACGGATCCGAAGGTCGGATGGCTCCACGCCGTCGAGCGGCGAAAGAGCTCCGCCCAGGACGTGGTAGAGCCCGCGGTATTCGTGCGTACGCTCGAGCGAGACGACGTCCACCGGTTGCTCGACGACGCAGATCAACGAGCGGTCACGCCGAGCGTCGGAGCAGATCTCGCAGAGATCCTCTTCTGTCAAGTTGCCGCACTCGCGGCAAAACCGAACGCGTGTCTTCACGTCCTCGATCGCGCGCGCCAACTCAAGGGCGTCCTCATGCTTGGCAGAGAGGAGGTGGAACGTCAGCCGCTGCGCTGTGCGACGGCCGACGCCGGGCAGCTTGGAGAGCTGGGTGACGAGATTCTCGACCGCGGGGCTGAGCACGGTCGAAGCGTACTCGTCCATCCGCGACGTGCCGCTACTGTCAGGCGAGCTTCCGTGCGACCCAGATCTCTTCGGAAGGCCACCGCCGAGCCCACTCGATCGAGACGAACTCGAAGCGCGGTCGCGCACCGTACGGCGGGCGGAGCTCGACGAGCCGCTCGAGCGTGAAACCGTAAGAACGCAGGAGCTGGACCCAGTTGCCGTGCGTCAGATGGAACTCGACGACTTCGTCCTCCGGAAACTCCCGCACCCAGCTCGTGAAGTAATCCCGAAGCAGTCGATCGCCTGCTCGTTCCCCGCTTTCCGGTGTGCAGGCCATGAGGAGCGGGCTGTTCGTAACGAAGATCAGACCCCCCTGCGGTCGGAGCAGACGGTTCGCCTCCGCCAACCAGCGATGTGGCTCGCACCAGAGGCTCGCACCGTACTCCGAGACCACGAGATCGAAGCTGTCGGAATCGAACGGAACCTCCTCTGCATTCGCGTGGATCAGAGGGAACCCTGGGCCAAACTCGTCTTGCAGGCGGCCGACCACGTCGAGTTGCGCGCGCGAGACGTCGACCGCGACGGGGCGAAAGCCCATGCGGGCGATCCAGGCGGAGATTGCCGCGGTTCCGGAGCCGAGCTCGATGACGTCGGATCCTGCCGGAAGGTCCGCGAGGAGCTCGAGCTCGGACTCTGCGATACCCCAGATTCCCCAACGGAGTTCGGAGTCGGTCCATGCCTTGCGACCGGTTGCGATGTAGTTGACCGCCCAGCGGTTCCAGGCAGCGCGATTTCTTTCAACGTAGTCGGGTGGAACCGCACCGACACCGTCGAGCTCTTGTCCACGCCTCACCTCATCCCGGTCGGTCGTGTGCGGTGGCATCGCTCTCAGACCTGGCGCCATCCCGAATACGGTAGCGCGACTTGCCTACGTGAGGGAAGTGCGTGTGTCGTCTGGCTCTCCTTCTTGGCCGACGTCGTGGCAGACGCACAGCCTGGAAGGAGGGCCGGATTACCTTCTCAGCCGTTCACAACCTGTGTGGGCGGGACATCTAGCCCCCGCGGCGAGGCGTCCAGCGGGCCGAGCCGCCCGCCGACGCGCTCCGTACGTCCGGCACGTCGAGACGCGTGGCGGTCTCCTCGGTCTCTTGGCGTTCGATCCGCATCACGTACTCCTCGGGCCGATAGGACGAATAGGTCTGATCGAGCTCGGCCCCAGTGGCGACGAAGCCGAGCACGGGCGCGGGGCTCCTGCCGAGCACCCGGGCGAGCTCCCGGACTGTGGGCCGAGTGAGCGCGCCGAGCCGGCTAATGAGAAGGATCGCGTCGACCTTGCCCGTCAGCGCCATCGCGTCGCTGGTGGCGAGGAGCGGCGGCGTGTCGACGAGCACGATCTCGGCATATGCCCTGAGCTTCTGCAGGGCCTCGGTGAGCCCTGCTGTCTCGACGAACTCGGCAGGTTCGACCCGTGTTCGTCCAGAGGTGACAACCTCCAGCTTGCCCTTTGTTGTTTCGCCTGACGGCACGAACGCGAGACGGGCTCGTAGCGGTGTCACCCCTACGGGCTGGAGCGCGTCTAGCAGGTCGACATTGCGGGTCGCGATGTCGGTGATCCCAGGCCCGTCGGGTAGGTGCAGCATCCGCGCCAGGCTCGGCCGACGAAGGTCGAGATCCACGAGCACGACATGCCTGCCCGTTCGCGCCAGCGAGATCGCGAGGTTCGTGATCGTGGTCGACTTGCCTTCGCGCGGCCCTGCGCTCGTGACCATGATGACCTTTGCGCGCGAGTCGGTGTTTGCGAAGTCGAAGCTCGTCCGGAGCTGGCCGATCGCTTCCGAGATCTCGTCGGAAGGTCGGTCGAGGATCGTCTGCGCACCGCTGCGTCGAGGTGGCGTCGGCAGCTTTGCGAGCAGCGGGATCTCCAGCTCACGTTCGACCTCGGCGGCTTCGCGGATCCTGCGGTCGACGGCGTTCAGCCCGAATGCCCCACCGAGGCCGAGCATGAGCCCGAGGAGAACTCCGAGGATCGCATTCTTCTCGGGGGTGGGAGCGATTTGTCCTGCGCCGACCGCCGGCCTGACCACCGAGGCGGGAAGCTGAAGGAGCTCGAGCGTCCTGATGTTCTGCGCCTGCTGGGCGAGCAAGCGATACGTGTCGGTGTTGCTCGCGCCGGCTTCGCGAAGCTCCGCCAAACGACCCTGGATCTCGCCGCGTGCGGCCTCGAGGATCGTCGTCTCCGTTTCGAGCTTGTATGCGACGAAAGCCTCCGCGTAGGCGGTCGCGAGTGCCGCTGCAACGTTTGCAACACCGTGGTTGACGCCGAAGGTCAAGATGTCGGTATCCGGGTTCGCAGTGACGTCGGAGCTGTCCGCGAGCTCCGTGGCATCGAATCTCTGGACGCCGGACTTCGCGACTGCGGCTTCCGTGACGCTTGGGACGCGAGCGAGTCGCGCCTGCGTTCGCGAGTAGCGCACCGGATCCGTGACCGTGCTCTGCGTCGGAATGCCGGTGATCGTGGACCCGAGATCCTGTCGGTTGAGCAGTACATCCGACGTCGCGCGGTAGACGTTCGCCTCCTGAGACGACCAGATGTACGCGAAGAAGGGGACGATGAGAGCGGCAGCGAGGATCAGCCACTTGTAGCGGCGGACGACTACGAGGTAGTCGGCGAAGGTCTGCTCTCGGGGCCCTTGCTGCTGCATGCTCAAGTTCTCATTCTGCGGACACTTCGCGAAATGCAACAGCGTTTCCTGCACGCGACGCGCTATCGTGCAAGACCGTGCGTTCGAGCGACCGGCAGGCCGACTCGGAGTCGGAAACAGTTCGCGTATCGTTCATTTGCACCGCGAATCGTGCCCGAAGTCCGTTCGCGGCTGCGGTCCTGCGTCGAGAGAGCACCGGGTTACCTATCGTAGTCGACTCCTTCGGGACGCACGAACAAGGAGGTGCCCCGGCTCTGCCGCAGGCGATCCGCACTGCACGAACGTTCGGTATCACCCTGATGGAGCACCGTGCACGGTCGCTCGGAACCGGACAGCTCGCAGGAAGCGATCTAGTCATCGGCTTCGAGCCTTTCCACGTCGCACATGCTGTGGTCACGGGTGGAGTGCCTCGCTCCCGCGCGTTTCTCCTCGCCGAGCTCGCCCGAGCGCTCGACGATCCAAGTGTGCAGGCGTATCGTGATGTCTCAGAACCCCGTGCGCGCGTTGCGCAGGCCGCAGCAGTTCGCACCACCAGCCACTGGCTCCCGGTCTCGATCCCCGATCCGGTGGGTGGCTCGGACCGCCGATTTCTCGAAACATACGAGGAGATCGAACGCATCGTTGCGACAATCGCAAGGCGGATCTTCGGCGCGAGTACTTATCGAATGTGCTGACGCCCGTCAGTTCGCGCGTCCCTTGAGCGCTTCGGGGATCGTGCGGAAAAGGATCTTGAAGTCGAGCCAGAGCGAGAAGTTCTCGATGTAGTAGTTGTCCCACTCGACGCGATCCGAGATGGACGTCTGCCCACGAAGTCGGTGGATCTGCGCCCAGCCGGTGATACCCGCCTTCGTTCGGAGGCGTGCGTCATAACGTCGGACGTGCTCACGGAAGTACTCGACGTAGCCGGGCCGTTCCGGCCTAGGTCCGACCAGGCTCATCTCCCCCTTGAGGACGTTGACGAACTGAGGAAGCTCGTCGAGCGACCATCTGCGGAGAAAAGCACCGACACGTGTGCGCCGGTCGGCACCCTCGACCCCACCCGGCGCAACCTCGGGGTCGAACTGCGCCTCGCCGCCGTCCTCGGATGCATGCTTCATGGTTCGAAACTTGAGCATGTCGAACCTGCGTCCGTCCAGGCTGACACGATCCTGGCGGTACAGAATCGGTCTGCCCAGAGAGACGGCGACCGCCACCGAGATCGCCAGGAGCAGTGGCGACAACACGGCGAGGAGCGCGAGCGCGGCGAGGCGATCGATGGTGTACTTGACCGCAAACTGGATGCTGTGTGGGCTCGTGGCGAGCAGCTCGAGGAGCGGTAGCCCTCCCACATGCGTCACCTGAAGACGCGAAGGCACGCGCTCGAAGAGCCGAGGCACGACGAGAGGACGGATACCGAGGCGCTCGCACTCGTCGAGCAGCTCGAGCAGATCGTCGTGGGAGTCCGTCGAGAAAGCAACGACGGCGCACTCCACACCCTGGGTGGCGACGACGTGTGCCAGGTTCGCACTCGTTCCGAGCACTGGCAGCGACAGTGGCGCACCGCTGATCTCCATTGGCTCGGCGTCGAGGAAGCCGATTGGGCGGAGGCCTACCTCGGGATGATCGAGGAGCCGGCTAGCGGTAAGCCTGCCCACGCGTCCGGCGCCGACGATGATCGTCGTCGCAGCCGTCCGGGAGCTAGCTCGTCTCCATGCCACCACGAGGTTCGAGCTGAGCCTGCCGACCGCAAGAAGCAGAGTGGAGATGAACCAAAGGCGCAGGGCTGCGTATGCGCTTGGCTCGTCGGCATCGAGGAGTGCGTCGATCGACACGACGGCCATCGCCGCGACGGCAGTCGACGTGAACGCCACACGGAGGTCGGCCAGCGCGTCAAGCCTCAGTCGCTCCGCGTACCCGCGCCAGCTTGCAACCAGGCCGATCACGATTGTGTCGAACACGAGAAGCAACGACGCTGCCCAAGACCCCGAACCCGGATCGGCCGCGAGGAGGAGCGCGTTCGCGAGTAGGAGCATCGCGATGTCCACCAGCACGACGTGCGGCGTCCATCTCCGTCGCGAGGTGCGCTCGCGATCCGGGAGTGGAAGTGGCCGAATGAACGTCTCAAGGGACATGTCGCTCGACGCATGTCCGTTGACCGTGGGCGCAGCGCCCCCGGTCGCAGGGATCAGCCTCTCTGCACCAGTGCTTTCCGAAGCGATCGCGGGATCACTCACGGCAACCTCTAGATGGAGTAGTGACCATGAGCCGCATCCGGCGCGAAGCGCCCGCCAGTGCGGAAAGGCAGCCAAAACGCTCCCCGACGATACTCGACATCGTGCTCCCCCAGTCGTTAGGCCAGTCCCCGCCCCCTCAATGCGGTGGACTCAGTATCGGCAGAGGTCACGCATTTGTCAATTTGGGAGATTCACGTCCGGCTTGGGGAATGCCATGCCCCTGACTCTCACTAAACAGGCGGTGTTGGTCCAACGGACTCCGGGTCGTGCGCCTGCAGCACAGTTACCGTGCGCTTGCGCCTCAGCGTCTCGCGGAGACCTGCCCTCGGCGCCAACAGCGGAGAGGCGACCACGGCGTCGTGGCCCTCGCGTGAGCGCCGAAGAAAGGTGGTGTATCGGCGGAGAAAGAGTGCGTCGAACCGTCCCACCCAAGCGGCCGCCGGTGTTTCCAGCGACGAGTAGGCGATATGGGCCGCCTCGACGACCGTGCGCCACGCCCGAGCCCGGAGAGACCGGGGGCCGTGGAGTTGGAAGAGTACGCGCCGGTTACGCCCGACCAGAAGCGTCTTCAGAGGAGACCGTGCACCCGTCGTAGCGGATCCCTCGTGATAGGCGATCGCATCCGGCACGAAGAGCGCGTCGTACCCGGCGCGGCGGAGTCTTAGGGCGAGGTCGACGTCCTCGAGGTACGCGAAGAAGGCGGGCTCTGGTCCCCCCACCGAGCGCACGTGCTCCGACCGCAGCAGGCAGCAGCCACTCGAGCCCCCGAGTACCGGAACTGCAGGAACTGCCCCCACGCTGGCCAGCGCGCCTGCGTCGATCTCCGCCGGAATCCCGATCTCGTCGACGGTGAGACCGCGGCAGTTGACGACATCGGGTCGCGAGGCGAAGCGCAGCTCGGGCACAAGCGTTGCGACCGTCGGCGCTGCGACCTCCGCAGCGGCGAGCAACGCTGCGAGGAACGTCGGCTCGACCACGACGTCGGGATTCACGAGCAAGATCCACGGGGCATCCGCACGGGCAATTCCTTGCGCAACGGCCACGCCGTACCCGGCGTTCAGTTGATTCCTGACGACGAGGTCGCGCGGCTCGAGTCTCAGATCGTCGATCGCGCGGTCGCGCGACGCGTTGTCGACGACGACGATCTGGAGCGACCCGTTCGAGCGTCGACCTGCCTCGCGGAGCGAGGCAACGCAGCTTGCGAGCGTCGGGCCGGCGTTCCACGCGACGATCACGGCGCTAACCCGCGGTGCGCTCATGCGATCCTCGTTGCCGCTCGGCGGATGCGTGGCGGCGCGAACCGTAGGTTCAGCGCCGCGAGGTAGGCTCGATGGAGGCCCTCCGCCTGGCGGGCGAGCGTGAACTCGGTACGGACTCGTTGTGCACCGGCCAGGGCGAGACGACGTCTGAGCTCCGAGTCGTCGTGAAGGCGCACAAGCCACGTCGAGATCGCCTTGGGGTCCTCCGCGCGGACGAGAATGCCGGACTCGAGGTGTCGGATCTGCTCGGCAACCCCGCCCACAGTGGTCGCGACTACCGGGAGCTCGCTTGCCATCGCCTCCAGGATCGCGAGTGGGAACGCCTCCGATCGCGACGCGGAGACGAATACGTCCCAGCCGGGAAGCACTTCGGCGGCAGGTCGGTAGCCGAGCATCCTGACGGCACGCGGAGGCTGAATCTGCTCGTGCAGGCGCTCGAGCTCTGCATCGAGTCCTTGGTCCCGATGCAAGTCACTCGCGCCCACGTGCTCGAAGACCATCTGCGGTCGCTCTTGGAGTGCAAGCCGGGCAGCATGCAGGAAGATGTCGGTCCCTTTCGTTCGAGAGATGGTGCCCACACTTCCGACGATAAACCGATCCCCTCGAGGCGTAGAGCGTGGTTCCGACTCCGGAACGCCGTTTCGGACGGTGATCACGGGTGTCCCGCCGGCGTGCTTGCGCAGCACCGCGGCGACTGCGTCCGAGACGCCGACGAGGACGTCGGCTATCGCGGCCGCGTATCGCAAGGCAATCGTCGTCTTCGGCCCCGGTGATGGCAGCTCGTGGACCTGGAGAACGACCGGGAGACCGCACGAGCGTGCGACGGTAGCCTCGGCGAGCGACAACAACGTGTTCGCGTGCACCACGTGCGGCCGCACCCGTTCGAGCGCGGCCCGAACCTCACGGAGATACCCGGGCGACTTCCGCGCCCGTTCCACGAAGCCGGGGCTCTCCCGCCATCCTCTTGCGCTGAAGGCGATCGGACGCTCGGCCTGCAGGACGAGCGCGAGTCGCTCGTCGGCGAGCTCACGAAGTGGTCCGGATCCCGGGATCCACCCGCTCGGCGTCCAGCCGTAGGACGCGAGCTCGCCGGTCACGCGGAGGAAGGAGGTCCCCGCCCCGAGAACCTGCGCTTCGTGGAACAGCGCAAAAAGGCGAAGCACGCCCGGAGGGCCGTCTGGGCTTCGAGTTTCGGGGGCGGGCACGCAGGCCGCGACCAGTCTCAGGCGCGCCGCTCGACGCCCGTGCTCCGGGACGCTCGCCCGTTGCTCCAGTCGTGGACAGGCGGCTTACGTACGGCATTGATCAATGCGGACAGGACGAACCTTGCCCAGACCCCGGTCCATACGAGCGGCGTGAGGAGCCTGGAGTGTCGGGGAGCGTAGTGCTTTGCATAGAACAGCCACATGCTGCGATGAAACGCCCTGTTGAGTGCCCACGAACGAACGTCGCCTGAGCTGCCGCCCTTCCAGTGGATCACCTCCGCTCCCGGCCAGTACATGACCTTCCAACCTCGCTTCCAAAAGCGATGACACCAGTCGAGGTCTTCAGCGTAGAGCCAGTATCGTTCGTCCAGCGGACCCACGGACGTGGCGGCCTCACGCCGGATCAGCATGAAGGCTCCGTTGATCGCATCCACGAAACCTGTGTCGTCTTCACCAAGCGGCCCGGCCGTGTACTGGGCGAAGCGCCCACTCCGCGGCCAGATCCGATTGAGGTGAAAGAAGTAGAACAGCGCGGACGAGATCGTCGGAAAGCCACGCTTGCACGCCTGATCGAACGTGCCGTCCGGCCGCACCAGCTTCACGCCGAGCATTCCCACGTCCGCTGGTTGGCGCTCGAGCTCATCGACTGCCTTTGCGATCGCGCCCGGTGGCACGAGCGTGTCCGGGTTGAGGAGGAGGACGAAAGGCCCCGACGTGCGATCTATCGCTTCGTTCGACGCACTCGCGAAGCCTACGTTCTCCGCATTCTGAATCAGGGTGACCCACGGATAGCGCTCGGCGACCATCTCGGCTGTGCCGTCGAGCGAGGCGTTGTCCACAATGACGACGTCCATGGCGAGGTCCACCCGTTCTTCTTCGAGCGAACGGAGACATCGGTCCACGGCCTCGCGGCATTGGTAGCTGACGATGATCGTCGTCAATTCAGCCGGTTGCTCGGCCCCGATCGGAGCGCGATGTGCCGTGTGCACGTACGCGTCTCGCTCACCCTTCAGGACAGCTTCGAACCGATCCGTGATCGCCTCGATCGCGAACGTCCGCTCCGCATATGCTCGCGCGCGCTGTCCCATTACGCCCCGTTCGGCTGGGTCGCGGATGAGCTTCACGATCGCGTCGCGGGAGCCTGCGTGATCCTCGGGCTCGACGACGATGCCCGCTCCAATCTTGGACACGATCCTCGCCGCGAGGTTCTCGGCAGGGACGGCCAACAGCAGTGGCCGCGCCGCGCAGAGATACGTCAGTACCTTGGAGGGAACCGAGAACACGCCCGCTTCACGGCCGAGGACCGCAACGAGCACGTCCGCGGACGCGAGCATCGCGGCGAGGTCCTCGAAGGGTTGGAACGGCAGAATCGTAAGGCTTGATAGGGGGCGCTCTGCAGTCTGCGCCCGGAGCCAGTCGGCCGTCGCGCCTTCCGAGACGACGACGAGACGCGTGTTCTCGACATCTCGAATTGCATCCGCGATGCCCAGAAGGAACTCAGGGTCGTGCTTCATCCCGAGCGTGCCCGAATAGAGGAGGTTGGTCGTCGACTCGAGGCCGTGCTTGAGCGACCACTCATTCTCCTTCGGAAGTACTGGGAGTCCCTCGATCGGGGCCCAGTTCTCGATCACTTCGGCGTGCGAAGGAACGAACGGGAGAAAGTCCTCGGATATGACCACGACCCTGTCGGCGGACCAGAGCAGCCGTCGCTCGAGATCCTGGTAGTACCAGGCGATCGGTCGCGCAATCGCGTGGAGCTGCGCCGGCAGCAACCGCCGTGCCGCCTCGCCGATGAGGTCCTGCACCCAGTAGACGAAGCGCGTGCCCTCGCGCTTGCAGTGCCGTGCGATCCGCTTCTGCGCTTCGAGCGGCGTATTGCCCGAGATGACGACATCGGGCTCGAACCTGCGGAGACGATCGACTACGCGGCTCCCGTGAGCCGCCTCCAGGCGCCGGCGCGTGAGGAGGTGTTCCCTCGGGATGCGCTCACTGAGCGCGATCGCCTCTACCGAGAATGTGCTTGGATCACGCGGTGTCTTCGTCAACGTCCCGCGCGGCGTGGTTATAGAGCCCGAGTAGAGGTGGAGGACGTCGTGTCCGCGCTGGGCGAGCGCTCGGCTCAGCTCGACCTGGAATGGATGGCCGGCATAGTCGTGAACGACGACACGCATCGATGCACGGTTCGCGATCGCGCGCTCAGGCGCGTGATGGCACCTGGCCCACGATCTGGTCGTGAATCCAGGCGTAGGTCTTCTCGAGCCCCTCGCGAAGGCCGATCGACGGGCTCCAGCCGAGCTCCTGCTCGATCAACGCGTTGTCGCTCGAGCGACCGCGGACGCCCAACGGAGCGTCGAGATCGTAGGAGCGTCGTGTCTTGATGCCTGCGATGTTCTCGATAATGTCCACGAGCTGGTTGATCGACACCATCTCGGAACTTCCCAGGTTGATCGGGAAGTCGACGTGACTATTCATGATCGCTGTCGTGCCGAACAGGCAGTCGTCGATGTAGGTGAAGCTGCGCGTCTGCTCACCGTCTCCCCAGATCTCGATCTCGTGCTCACCGGAGAGCTTCGCTTCGATCACCTTCCGACAGAGAGCGGCCGGCGCCTTCTCGCGCCCGCCCGCCCACGTTCCGTGCGGGCCGTACACGTTGTGGTAGCGGGCGACGCGGCAGACGAGCCCAAAATCCTCGTCGAAGTGGCGGCACATACGCTCGCTGAACAGTTTCTCCCACCCGTATCCATCCTCGGGGAGCGCCGGATACGCGTCGGCCTCCTTCAGCCCGTGATTGTCCGGGTCTTGCTGCTTCGTCGCGTTGTAGACGCACGCCGACGAGGCGAAGAAGTACCGCTCGGCTCCGACCTCGCGTGCCGCCATTAGGAGGTGGGTGTTGATCAGCGAGCTCAGCATGCAGAGTGCTTTGTTGTTCTCGATGAAGCCCATGCCCCCCATGTCGGCGGCCAAGTTGTAGACGGTGGTACACCCCTCGACTGCCTGCCGACATGCATCGAGTTCGCGCAGGTCGAGGACTCTGACCTCGGCAAAGCCATGAATGCGGTACCAGTCGTCGAGCGGCTTCACGTCCACGGCGACGAGGGACTCCGCCCCGTGCTCGTTGAGATACTCGACGAGATGACCACCGATGAAGCCGCCGGCACCCGCGACTAGCGTCTTCCCTCCACCCATGTGTTTCACGATACCGGAGGTCACTGGCTTGTAAACCCCGCTCACGTCCTTCGAGGGCGATCTCCGGCCATCGCGCTCGGCCCTGTCGCCTACTGAACCTTGCCCTGCTCGTCCGGAGCCCTTCGCTCGACCCGCCCACTTCCAGAGCGGCTCGAGCTGAACAGTGCGGGCACGAGCCCCTCCGATGCAAGGGCCACTATCGCGACGACCGGACCGAAGAGGAAAGCTGCCAACGCGATCGTGTCGACGGGGTCGTTGCGGGCGGCGATGACCACGAGCCACACACCGGTCGAGAAGAGAAGCTGGGCACCGAAAGCGTGCCGGTGGAGGAGGAACCACTCGTAGAAGAGGCGAGCCAACAGTCCGAAAAGTGCCATTCCGAGGAGGACACCGACGAGGCCGAAATCCCAGTAGAGGACGAGGAGCGGCGAGAATGCGGGGTCGATCCCGGGATATAAGTGGGGCCAGAGGGTTGCGACGACCGTCTCCCCGGGGGGCCTCGGCTTCCCTGACCAAAGCTCGCGCGGCACGGGCCGTGTGGCCAAGTTGCCAATTGTCGCGCCTCCAAAGCGGTGGCCGAGCTCGTCGGGTACAACGGTAAGGGCTGCGGACAGCGCGAGGACCATCTCCGCGTCGGAACCATTGATCACTGGATCGAGCACCGCCTGCGGCCGGCGGACCAGTTCCTCGACCTCGGTACGTAGCGTGGCGTCGTCAGTGTCCTCGCGAAGCTGCAACGTAAAGTAGGAGCCGAGGAGCGCGAGCACGACGAGCGCCGCCAAAAAAGGGGCGCGGGGTCGCGTCGTACGCATCACATAGACGAGAACGAAGATCCCACCCAGTAACGGGAGCAGAACCATTCTCGCGCCGCCCGGCACTACCCGCGCGAGGGCGAGCGCGAGCGCCAGCGCGGCGATGATCGCGATACCGGGCGACCGCTCTCGGAGCGCGACGCCGACGAGAACGAAGGCGGCGGGGGCGAAGAGAACGGACGCGTGCGAAACGTACGAGGACGAGGGCTGGAGGAGCCCATCGTCCGCGTTGCGTCCGGCGAAGATGGCCCGCAACGCCTCGAGTCCTTCAGCTGCGGGGAGCATGAGCACCAGCGCGACTAGCCCAAGGCCCACGACGACAAGTGCGCCGGCCGTAGCGACCCGAGCGTCGACAGGCCGCGGCGAGGGGAGCCGCTGCGCAAGCCGATGCCCTGCGCGCATCTCGTACCCCGCGACGAAGCCGACCGCCCCGACGAGTGCGAGAAGGAGGGCGCTGCGAAATGTAGGCATCACGTCCAAGCCCACGAACGCGTGCTCCTCTCGGACGAGTACCGAGGCGGGCCGGGCAACGAACATCGCACCCCAGGCGAGCACGAACAGGACCAGAGGCTCGAAAGGATCGAAGCGTCGCTGTCCGATTCGCCACGCAATCGGCAGGGCGAGCATGAGCCCAACGGCTGCTATGAGCGCCCAGGAGATCACGAACCGAGCGAGTTTGTGGCGTCAGTCCGAGGGTCGTCGCCACGAACACGTTGAGCCCGCGATACAAGGGCTGCATCGCTCGCTTCACGCGCTGCGACAGCGAAGAGAAGGATAAGCCCGATTGCGAAACCCTTGTCCTCGTACGGGTTGTGCAGGAGCGACGAAGCAGCCACGACGGCACCGAAACCGACCGCTGTCAGCTGAACGATTGTCGGCCTTCCCGTTCTCAGCCGAAATCGACGGAGCGCTGCGAGGTAGCCCACGACGAGATACCCAAAGGCGATGAGGCCGACCAGCCCGAACTTCGCGAGGTACGACACCGACGAGTCGATCGTCGTCGATTCAGACACCTCGTTGGTGAGTGCGTTCGTCCAGACGATTGGCTTTCCAGGCCCTGCTCCAATGATCGGCGACGACTGAAATGTCTCCCACGCGGCGGCAGTCTGCCCAAGCCTCTCAACGTAGCTGGGGTCGGCGCGCCTGTCGCCCGTGTCGAAAAGTAGGCTTGTTCTCGCAGTCAACACGTCCCGGTCGGCGTTGGTCGCGCTGAGGACAGCCTGGGCGCCGAGGACTACGAGGAGCGCGACGAGCGGAGCCGCGACAAGAAGACGCACCGAGCGCTGGGTCAACCGATGATGACTGCCGAAGACGATTGCCAGCGGAGCGGCGACGAGGGCGAGCGCCGCTCGGGTACCGGTCGACAGAAGCATTGCAAACACGAGCGACGTAAACGCTGCCCACGCGAGACGGTGGCGTCCACCATGTAGCAGGATTGCCGCACCGAATGCGAACACCGTCGAGGCGAGGAGCAAGGTGGGTAGGCCGACGGGGATGAAGCTCAGATCCGCGATCTGGCGGTTCGTGAGCCAGCGCACCGTGAATCCGAGTGCGCCGAGCGTCCCGCCGACAATGAGCAGCCTTCTAAGCGTCTTGACGGGCATCGACGCTTGCGCGTCGAGCGCGAAGAACGGGGCGCAGGCGACCAGCACGTATGGGGCGACGTCGCGCAGCCAGGCCTTTTGCGGGACCTCGTTGAGTACGGAGACGGGCAGGGATAGGACAACGAGCGCAAAAGTGACGATGGAGGCGCGAAAAAGAGGCGTCAGATCCCGGAAAGCGGGGGTGCCGACGAGGCTCGGGAGCCTGACGAGTGCAGCGCCGAAGGAGATTCCGAGCGCGAACAGATAGAGGAGCTTCGGGGCGGTCAGCTCATCGGAGCTCTGAAACACGACGAGCGCGCCGAACACCACCACGACCACTCGCGCTCGTGCGCTGAGCAAAAGGGGAATCGACAACAAGAGCAACGCCGGGAGTAGAGCGAGCATCGGCCGGTTGACGTACGCCCACCCGAGACCAGCGGCGGCCGCCGCGCAGAAAGCACTGACACCCCATCCGGGGGCGCGGAAGGTGAGATCGAGGGCGCGGTCGGCGTACGTGGTCATGGGCTCTGTGCGTACACCGGGTTGGAGGCCGGCACCGCAGCGTCGTCGACAGCGTGGCGCCTCCAGGCGATGTGGGCGACGACGCCTACTACGATGAGAAAGAGGCCGAAACGGGCGACGAAGCCGGCTCCGGCGAGGACAGGCCCTCCGGTCGCCTGTCCGACGACGATCGCGACGGTACCGGCAAGCGAGGTTCCGAGGGTGGGTATCAAGAGCGAGCGCTCTCGTCCGTGGGAGTACGCGATGACGAGCAGCGGGCTTGTGGCATATACGAGCGGAATGCTGAGGAGCATCACCTGTACCATGGCGACGGCCGGGGCATAGCCGTCGCCGAACACGAGCGGGACGAGGATGGGCGCAAGGGCTATGCCGATCGCTGCGAGCGCAGCGCCGAGGGCGCCGAGCGCTCCTGCGAGGAGCCACGGCGAGGTGCGCTTCGCCGGTTGTGCTGCCATGAACGGGTAGAGCGCGCTCGCCAACGTGCCTGCCACGAGGAGTGCCGGACCGAGAACGCGGTCTCCAATCGCGAACCAGGCCGCGCTGGTCGTCGACATCGAGATCAGCACGAACGTGTCGAGACGTGGAGCGAGGTTGAAAGCGGCACCGTTGAGCGCGAACGGCAGGCTCGCCCGCGCAACTCTCCGGACATCGTCGCGCCGAGGACGGATGAACGTCAGCCTTTGTCTACCGAAGACGATGAAGCCGTCGAACGCGATTCGCGACACGCCTGCGACCAGGTACGCCAAGCCGATGGCAGCGATGCCTGCCCCGACCATGACTGACGCGAGCACGAGGACGACGAGCACGGCCTTCTCTAGAACCGAAGCGCTGAGGACGATGCGAACCTCTCGTCGTGCCCGGAGATACGCCTCGAGCCCATTCGCGCTCGTCGTGAGCGCTCCGTACGTGAGGAGCGAGAGGAGTGCGACCGAGGTCTCGGCGCCTGGACGCGCCGAGATCGTCCAGATAGCGGCTGCGACGAGCAGCGGGATTGCGACGAGGCCGTTTATGACGACACCGGAGCTCACGAGCTGCGACGCACCGTCCGGGCGGTGCTGGCCATCGGCCACGAGGGCGGACAGCTCGCGTAGGAGCCAGCCTGAGATCCCTAGGTCGGCGACGAGTGTTAGGCCTAGACTGAGTCCGACGAAGGCTGAAACGATCGCCCAGTCGGCGGGCTCGAGCGTTCGCGCGATCGTGATCGCAGCCACTGACGTCGCGAGGACGGTGAGCGTCTGCGAGAAGAGGAGCTGTGCGCTGTCGGTCATCCATCCTCGCGCCCACGAGCGAGGACCTGCCGCGCTGCTGTCTCCGGGCGTTCGTTCCCCACTCACGCGGGACCCACCTGCCCGACGGCCCGGCCGACGCGGCGTTGACGATCCGCGTACCCGTCGGCAACCTCGAGCTGGCTCGGCGCGCCGACGGCCACGAGTCCTAGCAGAGTTGCCGGCGACAGCGAGAGGAGGCGTTTGAGCTCGCGGCCGTGTCCCGACCGGTATCTCCTCATGTGGGCGACCAGCAGAATTGCGTCGGCGAACTGGCTAAGAACCAGCGTGTCGCTTGCCTGCAGGAGTGGCGCGGTATCCACGAGAACGATGTCCGCGCCCTGCCGAAGCGACGCGAGCGCGGATGGAAGTGCTCGTCCGTCCGCAACCTGCAATGTGTCGATCCAGTCGGCCCAGAGAGGTGCACCAGCTGTCACGACTTGCAACGCCCCCACAGTGGGTCCGTCGTCGGACCGATCGCTACCCCGGTTCTGCCGTGAGTGATCGAGCGACACAGAATGCGTGCTGTCTTCGATTCTCGCCGTGCCTCGCACGACCTCCGCGATTCCGGGAGAAGAGGGAAGCCCGAACAAGCGGGCGATCGCGGGGCGCCGGAGATCGAGATCGACGAGCACGACGTTGCGTCCCGCGACGGCGAGCGCGACGGCGAGGTTGGCGACCGTCGTGGACTTGCCCTCGCCGGCCACCGAGCTCGTGACCATGACGACGCCGGTCTCGCGGCCGATGGAGTCGAGCTCGAGAGTCGTGCAGAGGACGCGTATAGCCTCGACGTCCAGGCCATCGTCACGGCGAAGCATCGCCAACCCGCGTGAGGGCCTTCCTTCAGCATCTCCAGCGGGTAGTCGCCCGAGGAGCGGTAGCCCGAGCTGCTCGCTGATCTCCTCCGCCGATCGGGCGCGCGGGTCGAGTAGGAAGGTCAACGCCGCGGTGCCGGTACCGATCACCAGTCCGAGCACCAGCGCCAGAAGCGCGGCACGGCGCGGTCTAGGGGCGATTCGCGTCGCGCTGACGTCCGAACGCACCAGTGTCGCGTTGGTCTCCAGGGAGGCGAGGCCGCTCTGGAGCCGCTGGTGCTTCTGCACGAGGTCCGCGTAGGCGATCGAGCCGGTTCCATCGGTCCTTGCCGTCCCGAGTTGTGCGTCGATGACGGCGATCGCCCTGCGCAGTGACCGGGTATCGAGATCGTTTCGATACGCGATGTACTGCTCGGCGTAGATCCGGGCGAGACGGGCTGCGAGCTCGGGATCGCCGTCGCGGACCACGAATCTGATCAGGTCCGTGTCTCCGTCCGCGCTGACGAACAACTGGCCGAGGGAACCGACGGCACCTCGATCCTCGCGAGCTGCCGCGACGGCTACGCGGGCTTCCACATCGGGAAGTCGCGCAATCTCGGCCTGCGTCTTCAGATCCCGTGTCTGGCTCGAGTACGACGAATCGTCGAGCCCCGAGATGACGAGACCCTGACGACTGAGCAGGACCTCAGCCGAGCTCTCGTACGTCGGCGATTTTGCGCTCGTGAGCAGGAAGACGACAACCGGCGTCACAACGACGAACGGCACGATGATGCGCCATCGTCCCGCGAGCGAGGCGAGTGTTCCGGGCCTTGCGTGTGATGAGCGGGAGTCGCGCATGTCGAACCGACGTCGTGAGGACTCGCCCAGATCTGCTCGTGCCTCTCACGAACTGTAGCGGCGTCGACTGGACGGTCAACGAGAATCGGCTCCCGACCACGGGTATTGTCGGTGTATGAGGACGCTCGCCTCTCCCGACCGGTCTTCCGCCGACCCACCTGAGGCGTAGGCGCTCCAGCGATGGTCACGCAGGACGTCGTGCTGGGCGCAGGCCTCGCGGGGCTGACGGCCGCCTATACGTTGCAGCAGGCCGGCCAGACGGAGTGGCTCGTGCTCGAGAGGGAGCGGGAGCCGGGCGGCCACGCGCGTTCGATCGAGGTCGACGGGTACGTCTTCGACTTCGGGCCACACATCCTGTTCACGAACGACGCTGAGATGGAAACGCTCATCCGCGATCTTCTGGGAGAGAACATGCGGGCCCAGGAGCGCCAGGCATTCATCTACCACGCGGCGCACGACTTGTACACGCGCTTCCCGTTCCAGGCTCACCTCTACGGGCTGCCGACCGGGCTCGTGCGAGAGTGCCTTGTGGAACTCATCCGAGCCGTCGAGGCGCGGGCTCGAAACGGGTTCGCGCCGGCGAATTACGAGCAGTGGATGCGGGCGATGTTCGGCAACGCGATCGCCGAGCGTCTGATGATCCCATATGCACGAAAGATCTGGACGGTCGAGCCGTCCGTCATGGACTTCAACTGGATCGGACGCCGCGTGCCGACCCCCGACGTCGACCGAATCGTGACAGGTGCGCTCACCGATGACGTCGCGCAGATCGGGGCGACGTCGCACTTCTGGTACCCGCTGGAAGGGGGCATCGCCTCGCTCGGACGGGCGCTCGCCGAGCGGGTCACCGGGATCGAGCTCGGCCGCGAGATGACCGCCGTCGACCTCGGCCGGCGCGTGATTCGGCTCGCCGACGGCGACGAGATCGTGTTCGACCGCCTCGTCTTCACGCTCCCGCTCTGCTTCCTGCCGAGGTGGTTCAGTGATCTCCCGAGCCCCGTCGAGCGCGCGTGCGCCGGTCTCGAGTATCAGGGGATCTTCAACGTCAATCTCGGCATCGACCGTCCGGTCCTCTCGGACAAGCACTGGATCTACTTCTACGAGGACGAGTTTCCGTATCACCGGCTCTCGTTTCCAGGGAACTTCAGCGCGCAAAACGTGCCCGAGGGGAAGAGCTCGATCTCGACCGAGGTCGCCTACTCTCGCCATCGGCCGCTCGAGCGCGACACGCTCCTCGACCGCACGGTCGCATCGCTTCGATCGGCGCGGATCCTCGACGAAGCGGACGAGATCGAGCTTGTCCACGCGGAGGAGATCCTGCCCGCCTACGTGATCTACGATCTCGCGCACGGCCGCAACGTCGCGACGATCCGAGCCTGGCTCGAAGAGCAGCGCATCTGGACGGCCGGTCGGTTCGGAGAGTGGCAGTACTTCAACATGGACCACTCGATGAACAGCGGGAAGATCGCCGCAGAAGCCATCCTCGCCGTCGGTCGCGACTAGGGCGTCCCGACCCGTGACTCGTCGCGAGCTGCTCCTGCTCGCCCCGCTACTCGCGATGTACCTCGCGGCGTGGGCTTTCTTCCCGGAGCGCCCCGACGACGAGGCATCGTACGTCGTTCTTGCCGAGCGCCTTACTCAGGGCTTCTACGTCACGGGCGACGACCGTGCGATCCTCGACGAGGACCCAGCGAGCCCGGATCTGTGGTTCGGGCCGGGTCTTCCCGCTGCGCTTGCTCCGCTCGTCGCTGTCGAAGCACCTCTGTGGCTGCTGCGCCTCACGTCTCCCCTGCTCCTGTTCGGCGCGGTGCTCGTGTTCTACGTTCTGTCCCGGCGCCGCTTCGGACCCCGCGTAGGCGTGGTCGCGGCGTACGCCCTCGGACTGTACCTCCCGTTCCTGGGTCTGCTCTCGAACCTGCACAGCGAGGTACTTGCCGTGCTCCTCGTGGCTGTCGGCATGCTCGGGCTTGCGCGCTTTCTCGAGCGAGGGGGGCCTGCGTGGCTGGTGCTCGGCGCCGTGGGCCTCGGGGGCCTGGCCCTCACGCGAGTGGCCTATGGCTGGGTCTTGACCGTCGCGCTGCTCCTCCTGCTCGCCTGGTGGGTGGCGCGACGGTCTCGCTCCTCGGGTAGGGCGGCTGTCGTGCTCGTGCTCGCGCTCGCGCTCTGCCTCCCCTGGCTCGCGTACACGTACGCGAAGACTGACCGGCTCCTCGTCTGGGGGAACTCGGGCAGCCTCTCGCTCTACTGGGTGGCATCGCCCTACGACGGCGACCTCGGCGACTGGCACCAGGCGCACCTCGTCTTCACCGACCCCGACTTACGACCGCATCGCGACTTCTTCGAAGGGCTTCGAGGGCTCGAGCTTGCGGAGCAGAACGCAGAGATCGAGCGCGAGGCTCTTCGAAACATCGTCGAGCACCCCGGGAAGTACGCCGGGAACATCCTTGCGAATGTCTCCCGAATGCTCTTCAACTCTCCGTATAGCCGCACTTTCCAGCAGACGAACGACATCTTCTATGCGCTGCCGAACGCGATCCTGCTGGGTGCTCTCGCGCTCTGTCTTCTCGTTCTTCTCCCTCGGCGCCGGACGCTTCCTCCGGAGACCGGGGTCTTCGTCCTGCTCGGCTCGGTCGCGTTCATCCTGCACGCGCTGGTTGCCGCCTACCCAAGGATGCTGGCGCCGATCGTCCCGCTCCTCGTGTGGGTGACCGTCCTAGCGCTCGTCGAGGCGGGACTGCTCACGCCGCACGCTCGACGAGGTACACCAGCCCGGATTCGAAGCTCTTGAGGAGCTTCGGGGGCCCGATCTCCCGCGCGCCGTCGAGCTGGCGGAGGAGGTCCTCGATCGTCTGGCCGCCGAGCACGTTGACGACGACGTACGTGCGCGGGCGCGGCTCCGTCGTATACAGGAGCGTTCCCGCTTCCACGCCGTCGCGCTCGAGGTAGTACTCGAGGATCGTGTCGGAGCCTGTCGCGAGGATGCGATCCCCCGTCTCGACGCGGCCGGCGAGATACATGGCGATCTCGGGTGCGTCGAGGAGCGCGCCGGTCTCCCGCGACTCGCGCACCGAGTTGGTCGAGAGCACGAGGAGCGACGCGCCCACGGCGACGATGGCGGCGGCCGCTTGCCCCGCTCGCGCTCCCGCCGGGCGCCGTTCGAGCAACCAGCCATAGCAGCCCGCAGCGACCGCGGCGGCGAGCGGCACGACGAAGAGCCAGACTCTCGTGAAGGGGATGACGCGCTGGAGCGCGAGCACGAGTGCGGTCCAGGCGACGACGGCGAGCAGCGGTGGAATGGGAAATCGGCTGATCCTCGGCGTTAGCACCAGCCCGGCGAGAAGGCCCGCGGCGAGAAGGGCAGATGCGACGAGCGGGAGATCTCTCGTCCAGGTCTCGACGGTCTCCGAGGCGTGCTTCGGAAAGAGGTCGACGAGGGTGCCCCAGGAGCGCGGCTCGACGAACTCGTTCGACGTCACGGAGCCGACTCCGGAGGCGACGTAGACCGGGGCGTAGAGAGTCAGCGTGAGGATCGCGACGGCGAACGCGGATACACCTAGGCGTGCAACGAACGGCCGGAGTGGGCGTCCGGCGAGCCAGCCCGAGGAGAGGATCCACACGAACGCGCCGCCGAGCGGATAGGCCATGACCGGAACGGCGTAGAGCCCGAGGGCGCCCACAAGGGCCACGAGTCCCCAGGCACCCGCCGAGTCGTTCTCGAGCGCCCGCGCGGCCGCGAGGAACACCACCACCGTCGCGAGAGCGACAAGCGTGTAGCCGCGCGCATTGGTCGAGTATTCGACGAGCGTGGACGAGCCGGCGACGAGGGCAGCGGCGAGCAGAGCTGCGATCCGCCCGTGGAGCACGCGGGTGAGCGCGAACGTCGCGGGGACGAGCGCGATTCCTGCGACGAGCGCAGGAAGCCGCACGGTCCAGGGCTCGTTGCCGAGCACGGTCACGGAGACCTTCGCGAGGAACGTGTGCAGGAGGTGGTTGTTCGGATTTGGGTAGTTCGCGAGCGCCACGTACAAGGGCTTCGAGACGAAGTTGTTGTACGTCGTCGCCTCGTCGTAGCGCATCGGAACGTCGAGGTGGGCGACTCGGATCGTCACCGCCGCCGTCAGGATCAGGCCGAAGGCGGCGACGTAGGCACGTTCCTCCCGCAGTATCCGGTCTCGAAGCAGCGCAGGAGCCGTGCGAACGCCGAGCCACCAGGAGCGCGCGACGTCACGGACGACGCGATCGATCGGCTCGGCGGCGACGGCGAACGCGGCGGCGAGCAGAGCGAGACCGATCGCGAGGACACGTAACCTCCAGACAACAGCATCGAACCTCGCTCGGGTCACGTTTGCCTCGCTGTCGACCGTGAACGCGTCCACATGGGCGACCAGCCATTCGTACGAGAGGAACGACGAAGCAAGGAGGACGGTGCTCGCCAGGACGAGCCCGGCTATGGCACAAGTGGCTACCCACTTGCGAGCCGCTTGGTGTCGCTGCCTGATAGACGGCCGAGGCGGAGCGGGAACCGACGGCATTCGCAGCTAGCGTAACGCTGCGCCGTTCGTATAGTGCGTCTGATGTCGAGCCCGTCCATCGACAAGATCGCCGTCCCCGGTGCCCCAGCGGCTCGGGGCGAGATTCCGTTGTCGAGTCCGAACATCGGGCTTCGAGAGCAGGAGCTGGTAACCGAGTCAGTGCGCTCGGGATGGCTCGCGTACGGCCCATTCGTGGAGGAGTTCGAGAAGGCCATCGAGTCCCGACTCGGGGTCGGCCACGCAGTTGCCCTCTCAAGCGGCACGGCCGCCCTCCACCTAGCACTCATACTTGCCGGAGTCGAAGCGGACGACGAGGTCGTGACGTCGACCCTCTCGTTCGTTGCCCCCGCGAATGCGATCAGGTACGTGAACGCAATCCCGGTGTTCATCGACGCGGAAGGTGATTTCCTCCAGATGGACGTCGATCGGCTTCGAGCGTTCTTCGAGGAGGGGTGCGACCGGACCGATCGCGGACTCATCAATCGGGAAACCGGCCGGCGAGTCGCGGCGATCGTTCCCGTGCACATCCTTGGTCACCCCGCCGATCTCGACGCTGTTTGCGCGGTGAGCGCCGAGTACGGGCTGCCGGTCGTCGAAGACGCGGCGGAGGGTCTTGGCGCACGAATGCGTGGACGTCCCGTGGGGGCGCTTGGCGACGTCGCCTGCCTGAGCTTCAACGGCAACAAGATCCTCACCACGGCGGGAGGTGGGGTGCTCGTGACCGATGACGACGCGTTCGCGAACCGGGCTCGATATCTCGCGACGCAAGCGAAGGACGATCCGCTCGAGTACGTCCACGGTGCGGTAGGATTCAACTATCGGATGTCGAACCTGCACGCGGCGCTCGGTTGCGCGCAGCTCGAGCGTCTCGACGAATTCGTTGAGAGCAAGAGGCGTATCGCCGAGCGCTACGCCTCCTCTCTGGCCGACGTTCCCGGACTGACCTTTCCAAAGGAGGCCGAGTGGGCCTTCAGCACGTACTGGATGTATACGATCCTCGTCGAACCCGCCGAGTTCGGGATGGACGGACGAGGCCTGATGCGCCGCCTCTTCGATCTTGGCATCCAGGCCCGCCCGCTGTGGCAGCCGCTGCACCGGAGTCCCGCGCACTCGGATTCGGCAGGACGGGCATGCCCCGTTGCCGATCGCCTGCACGCGGAAGGTCTCAGCCTTCCGTGCTCGACTTCGCTCACTGACGAGGATCAGAATCGCGTGATCGAGGCGATTCTCAGTGCTGCTGGCTAGCGAGGGTGCTCCGCCCCCTCGTCGTGCTCGAGTGAGTTGGTGGCGCGGTTTCCAGCTCCTCGCTGGGGCGAGTCATACGACAGTAAGCCCGCAGTGCCTGAAGCGGTCATGAGTTTACGACGAGAAGCGCTCTCGGACCGCCACCGATGAAAGTCGTGATCGTGAACAAGTTCCTGTCGAATACCGGGGGTGCCGACCGACACTGCGTTGGCCTCGGCCGCACTCTTGCTCGTCGTGGACACGAGGTGGCGTATCTCGCCGCCCGCGACGATCTGCGTGCAGGGGGCGGCAACGTCTCCGGGCGTCATGTCTCCTACGTTGATCCGACGGTCACGCACGCCTCTCGGGACGCGCTCGAGCTGTCAGGCCGGATACGTGCTGCCACGCATGCCTTCTGGAACGGTACCGCGGCGAGCGCGATGGAGCGGTTGATCAAATCGTTCCGGCCAGACGTCGTGCATCTCCACAAGCTTCATCCCCAGCTCTCTCCGGCGCCGGGGATCGTCGCTGCCCGGAAAGGGCTGCCCGTCGTGCAGACACTGCACGACTTCGACCTCATGGCCGCGAGCCCGACCGACTCTCGAGGGGGATGGTGGGATTCGGACGAGACGCGCATCTCCTATCGCCTGCTGAACGCGGCGGCGCTGCCGTACCGGCGCCATGCTCTCATGCGCCGCGTCTCGGAGTTCGTGTCGATCTCGCGGTTCGTCGCGCGCGTATACGAGAGCCACGGCATCGGGTCTACCGTCATTCCGAGTTTCGTCGACATCGAGAATGCCGACGAGGATCCACTCTCGTTCGACGATCGCTCCGGCGTCCTGTTCCTGGGACGCCTGCGGCCCGAGAAGGGCGTCGCTGACGTGATCCATCTCGCCCGGGCATTGCCCGAGGTCGAGGTCACCATCGCGGGATCCGGCGTTCTCTGGCCAACCGTCCATCGAGCCGCCCAGACGCTGGACAATCTCACGGCGCCAGGATTCGTCGACGATGAGCAGGTGCTGCGCGACATGGTTAGGCAGGCGCGGCTCGTCGTCATCCCGTCGAGATGCCAGGAAGGCGCGAACCTCGTCTGTCTCGAGGCGATGGCGCGAGGGACTCCGGTAGTCGCGTACGCCAACGGTGGTCTCGCGGAGAACGTCGTGGACAGCGGAGGTGGGCGCATCGTGCCCGTCGATCCGGAATCGCTCGTGCACGTCGTCCGTGACGCCTACGACGACCGCGACAGGTGGCTCGAGATGTCGGAGCGCGGCTACCAGAGCTTCCAACAGCGCCATGCTCCCGACGTTTACGCCACGCAGCTCGAGAAGATCTACGATCGCGCGGCCGGCGTTCGTCGATGACGGTCGCCGACGATCTAGTCCTCGTCTCCGGTGGAGCCGGTTACATCGGCTCCCATCTCGTGGGTGAGCTCCTGGCTGCCGGTACGTCCGTTCGCGTTGTCGATTCTCTGGCCGTCGGGACGGGGAGCTCGCTCAACAGCAACCGAGGCGATCCGAGATGCGAGTTCGTGCACGGAGATGTGCGCGACCCGAGTGTCCGCGCGAGAGCGTTAGGGGGAGCGTCAGCGGTCGTGCATCTCGCGGCCGTGGTCGGAGACCCGGCCTGCGCGAGAGACGAGACGGTCGCAAGGGAGGTGAACCACGCGGCGACGCGCGCACTGCTCGAGGAGGCGGAGTCCGCGGGCTGTCGCCGGTTCGTCTTCGCCTCGACCTGCAGCAACTACGGGCGGTTGGCCGACGGGGAGTCGTTCGCGACCGAGGACTGGCCGCTGCGACCGGTGTCGCTCTACGCGGAGACGAAGGTGGCGGCCGAGCTCGACGTGGTCGCGGCCGCGCGGGCGCAGTTCGTGCCGACATGCCTCCGGTTTGCGACCGTATACGGAGTATCCCCGCGGATGCGCTTCGATCTCACCGTCAACGAGTTCACCCGGGATGCCCTGCTGAACAGCGAGCTCGTCGTGTACGGGGAGCAATTCTGGCGCCCGTACGTGCACGTCCGCGATGCGGCTCGCGCGGTCGTGGGCGTGCTCGACGCGGACCCAGACATCGTCGCGGGAGAGGTCTTCAACGTGGGCGACACGGGTCAGAACTTCCGGAAGCAGGATTTGGTGGAACTGCTCGTCGCGCGACTGCCGGCAACCACCGTCGAGCGCGTCGCTCGAGCCGAGGATCCGCGGGACTATCGCGTGTCGTTCGACAAAATCCGAGCGATCCTCGGGTTCGCGATCACGAGAACCGTCCCGGACGGCATCGATGAGGTGCTCGAGCTTCTTCGGTCGGGAACCATCGCCGACCCGTACTCGGACGACTTCCGAAACTGAGTCGGATCCCGTAGGACCTCACCCTGTGCGCGCTCGTGGTGGTCCCAGCGTTGCCATCCGCAACGGTCTGCCTTGGCCGGCGGGCCGGGGCTGGGCCGCTAGACAACGCCCTCCACGAGCTCCCGAACTCGGGCGCCTGCCACGTTCCAGTTGAGGCGGCTCCGGTATTCACCGAGGGAGGAGAGAGCCAGCGATCGGTACGCTGCGGTCCCGAAGACGCCGCGAACGAACTCGGCGTAGCACTCGGCGCCGGCGTCGCGGTCGAACAGCTTCCCATTCACGCCCTCGCGGACGATCGTCGGAATCCCCCCTACATTCGTGGCCAGGACCGGGACCGCGTGGGCTGCCGCCTCGCACAGCACGACTCCGTAGGCCTCTGCCCGAGACGGGAGCACGAGAAAGTGCGCTTCGAGCAAGAGTCGGCGAAGCAAGGCCTGCCCGTCGGGAGATGACTTGTCGACGAATCCAAATGGTCTCACGAACGGCGGTGGATTAGTCCGTGCCGGCCAGGGGCCTACGACATCGATCTGGGTCGCGAGCCCCGCCTCGTTCAGCTCTCTCGCAAGTTCGATCGCGAGGGGCCCGCCCTTACGCTCCCACTCCGCTCCGATGAAGAGCAACCGGCAGCTGCGCTTGTCCCGGCGTGCGACGACGTCGGCCGCCTCGCGATCGGAGAGCTGACCGTCCATGTTGGCACCGAACGGGACGACGGCAACGCACTCCGGATCGAGCCCGTAGTCCGCGATCGCGCTGCGAGCCGCCCATTCGGAGGAATAGATCGCGAGGGACGATTTCGCTAGTGCCGCTTGCTCCAGGGCATGCCCGTTCTCAAGCGACTGCGCGGACAGATTCGAGTAGACGGGATAAAAGTCCACCATAGTCGCCCACGTCGCGTCACTCCAAAAGGCAATGGGCTGTGTGCATTCGAGGTATGGGATTGCGAGAGTGCCAACAGCGAAAGCGAGCTTGTGGTCCGACCGAAGCTTGGTCATGATCTGCCGGGCATAGTGTTTCGCAATCGTCGGCTCACGATCTCGCGGATGATGACGACGCAGACCTACTCGAAAGGCCGCCTCTTTTATCTTGAAAAGTGATTCGTACTTCGTTTCCAGTGGACCGAGCGGATCGAGCTCGAACGCCTGAGATGAGAGCGTTTTGGCGATGTAGTAGTCCAGGCCGGACCACGATCGAATATCGGATGGATCCTGTGTGGTGACGTATGCAGTTCTGATGGGACGCATAGCAGTCTGAGAAGACGCATACGCAAGATGCGGCGCCGGCCGGTTCGTCTTCGATCCTACGTAGTCGACTCCTTTCTCGCGGTCGGCTTGACCCGGGTTCGGCGCAACATCGGCGCTTCGCTCCGGTCTCGCTCGGCACTCACGACGATCGAGCACCGCTCGGCCGTGCATCCGCGCGGCTACACGCTACGATGATCCGTGACGTGGACCGTCGCTCTCGGGGGCGGCGCCTCACTCTGCCATTGCTCGAGTGCGGCCTCGTAGTCGTCTCGGCGTCCGATGTCGAGCCAGAATCCAGCGTACGGAAAGGTGCCGACACGGCGACCGTCGTCCAAGAGTTGCTGAACGAGTTGCGGGAAGTCGAAGTAAGCGGAGTCGGGGATGCGGTGGACGATCTCCGGCTCCATCACGTAGATCCCCATGCTGACTGTCAACAACGCCTCGGGCTTCTCGTCGTACGCGACGAGTCGCGGCGACTCTCCCGGCTCGGTGTGGAGCACGCCGTAGTCGACCACGTGTCGTCGCTCGTGGGTCGCAATCGTGAGCACGTTGCCGGCGCGTCGGTGGAGATCGACCAGTTCGTTGAAAGGGAGGTCTGTCAACAGGTCGCCGTTCATCACGAGAAAGGTGCTCTCGAGCCCATCGACCAAGCGGAGTGGGCCTGCGGTTCCGAGCGGCGAGTCCTCGTGAACATAGGTCATGCGCGCACCACGTGGGCGGCCGTTGAAGAGCGCCTCGATGAGGTGGGCGAGGTAGCCGACGCACAGCGTGATGTCGGTAATTCCGTATTCGACGAGGCGATCGACGATGATCTCGACGATCGCCCGGTCGCCGACAGGCATGAGCGGCTTCGGCAGGACTGACGTGTACGGTTCGAGCCGCCGGCCACGGCCGCCAGCGAGAATGACCGCCCTCACCCCCTCGTGCATACTTTTCCTCCCCAGGTTTGGTACTCGACCAGAGTGTAGTGAGGCAATGCCGGAATGCCAGTCTCGACAAGTGGCACCGTGACCGGGGTCTGGAGCGTCCCCCTCTCCGACATCGAGGTGGACGACGAGGTGGTCGCCGTGGTGCGGGAGACCGTCGAATCGGGCTGGTGGAGCATGGGGCCGCGCGTTGCGGAGCTCGAGGCCCGACTCTCCGAGCAGACGGGAGCCTTGCATGCTCTCGCCGTCTCGAGCGGCACGGCGGCGTTGCACGTCGCACTGCTCGCCGTCGGCTGTGGGCCGGGTGACGAGGTCGTCCTTCCCTCCCTGAACTTCGTCGCCGCGGCAAACGCCGTGACCCGGGTGGGGGCGACTCCAATCTTCTGCGACGTCGTCGGCCTTGAAGATCTCAATCTCGATCCGGACGATCTCTCCGCTGCGATCGGTCCTCGTACGAAGGCCGTCGTTGTCCTGCACTACGGCGGGTTCGCGTGTGATCTCGACGCGGCACTTGAGATCACTGAGGGCCGGGGCATCGCCGTCATCGAGGACGCTGCGCATGCTCCTGGTGCAACGTGGCGTGGACGAGCGCTCGGAACGGTCGGGGCAATCGGTTGCTTTAGCTTCTTCTCGAACAAGAACGTGCCCGTGGGAGAGGGCGGAGCCGTCGTGACGTCGGACACGGCACTCGCCGATCGGCTGCGACTGCTGCGCTCACATGGGATGACAACACTCACCTGGCAGCGGCACGAGGGGCAGGCTTCCGAGTACGATGTGCTCGAGGCCGGGCTCAACTTTCGGATCGACGAGATCCGGGCGGCGCTTGCGGCGCTTCAGCTGAGTCGGCTGCCGCGCGCGAACTCCGCTCGTCTGGGGCACGTAGTCCATTACCGCGAGCTGCTCGACGGTGTGGAGGGCATCTCGTTCCCCTTCCGGGACAAGAGCAGCTTGCAGGCCTCGGCGCATCACCTGGCCGTCGTCGTGCTTCCGCACGGGGTCGCGCGGAATGCGGTTCGCGAAGCGTTGACCGCCGAGCGGATCCAGACGAGCGTCCATTACCCCCCGATCCACCGTTTCACCGCGTACCGCGGGGTCGGCGCTCGTCGTCCTCTTCCCCGAACCGAGGAGGTCGCGGATCGCATCCTCACGTTGCCGCTCTTTCCGCACATGTCCGGCGCCGACGTCGAGCTCGTTGCCGACGTCCTCGTCCGCGCTGTCCGCGACATCGCTGGCTCGGATGCCGTATGACCGTCCACCAGAGGTGCTCGTGATGGCGAGCCCTAAGGGTGTGAGGAAGCGCCCGTTTCTCGCTCGCGCGATCCGCAGGGGCCGCCGTGTCATGGATCCCGCGCTTTCGCGCATCGAGCTTCGGGCGAGCGGGCTCGAGCTTCATTCGCCGACCTCCCACGAGGAGCGGCTCGTCCTTCTCCCGGCCGCGCCGGTCCTTCGCTCAGCCAGCACCGTCGTCTACGACATCGGTGCTGCAGCTGGGGAGTACACGACCGCGTTCTCCAAGGTCTCCACGGTGTCGCAAATCATCGCGTTCGAGCCCTTGGCCGAGTCCTATGCAGCGCTGGAGCGTCGCGCTCGCGACGTTTCGAGCATCCGATGCTTCCGGCTCGCCCTGGGTGACGAGAATGGACGGCTCGACCTCCATCGCAGCGTGCTGCGCGACACCAGCTCGCTCCTTCCGATAAGCGACACCATGCGAGTGCACTTCCCCTTAGGTGCGGAGATCGAGGGAGCAGAGAGGGTTGCCGTCGCGCGGCTCGACGACGTCGTCGCCGAGCACGGTCTCCCGACTCCCGATCTCGTGAAGATGGACGTGCAGGGGTTCGAGGATCGGGTCATCCGAGGTGGTGAAGCCACGCTACGCGCGGCACGCCTGAGCATCGTCGAGGTGAGCTTCCGGCCGTTTTACGAAGGCTCGGCGCTCTTCGACGATGTCTACATGCTCATGCGAGACCTCGGGTTCGTCTTAGTTGGCTTCGAGGGTCCGCTCTCGAGCCCGAGCGGCGAGCTTCTTCAGGCCGATGCGATATTCGAGTCGTCCGCCTTGCCCGCGCCGAGATGACTGAGGCGGTAGCTGGTCTGGCTCGACACTCCGTGCCGGTGATCTCAGCGCCCGTCCTACGGGCGTCGCATGAGATTGCGCTCGCTCTTCACGAGAGTGGTTCGCGGAACGTTCGACGACGTAGAGCTCGTGGCTGACGTCCTGGACGCAGGCGGTGCGGGGCGCGCGTGCGAAAAGGGGAGGAGTCCAGTGGGCGATGAACCAGCGGAAAGCATCCTGGCGCATCGACAGCACCGTCGCACATCGGTGGCTGAGGTGATGGGCATACTCGTACGCAACAGATCAGCGGGCGTTATGCTCGTTGGCGAGCCAGGAAGCACCAGAACTGATCTATGCTGAGACACTCAGCTCCCGGCGTTTTCACGTGGTTGATCACAGCTAGCAGATGGAATCCTTCGTATGCCCCGAAACGTGCCTGCCCTTGGAGCTCACACCGCTCCAAGATGCGGAACGAGCAATGGGACCGCTCTCCCCCCGGCCGGGGACACCTTTCGGACGCACCTCCCAGGTTCTCGTACGGTCGGACGGCGGCTGCGCCTATCCAGTTCACGATCAAGGTTTCCCGCTACTTCTGATCCCAGAGATGCTCCTCCCGCCTGGAGCGGCTCGTTCGTTTGACCTGTCAGCGCCGCAGTACTCCGAGGCTTACGCTGAGATGGCGTACTACGACGGCGCTGCCGAAGTCAATCGGAGACTCGCCGAGTCAAAAGGAATCGCCGAGTTGGAGCGAACCGACTGTGGTCTTCGTTCGCTGGCCGCAATAGCTGCACTAGGCTCCGGAGACAAGCTGAACTTTCCTGTACCAGAAGACGTTTGGGTCGATGCGCCGTATGACGGCTCTGCTCAACTGGACGCCTACCGGCACTTGGCTCCGGTTGCGGGACAGGATGTGCTGCAGTTAGGAGGGACAGGCCTGCATGCTGTCAAGTTTCTGCTAGGTGGTGCGCGCGAAGCCACTGTTCTAACGCCAATGCCCGGCGAGCTGCTTTTCGCGGCTCACCTCGGAGAGAGGTATGGCGTTGCTGACCGTCTGCGCCTGGTCGCTGCAGTCGCGGAAGAATTACCCTTCACCGACTCGGCGTTTGATCGAATCTTTTCAGGTGGATGCGTCCATCATATGGAGACATCGGTGGCGCTCCCCGAATCTGCCCGAGTACTCCGCCCCGGAGGAAGGTTTGCAGCGGTCGATCCATGGCGTGCGCCCTTCTACGGAATAGGCACCCGGCTCTTCGGTAAGCGGGAAGTAGATGTCCATTGTCGTCCGCTCACGAAGGCGAGAGTCGATCCACTCTTCGGCTCGTTCGAAGACGCGCGCGTCATGCATCACGGCACCTTCGCACGCTATCTACTAATCGCCATGGGAAAGGTTGGCGTCGTACCGAGTGTGCGCTTGCTTCGCCAAGTCGAGCAGATCGACGATGCCGCAGCCTCGTTACTTCACGTGCGCAGGTTCGGCAGTAGCGTCGCGCTTCTCGGCACAGCGGGCCCTATGCCGCAGCGCATCGACCTCGCCATTTCGTAAGTGGGATCTTGACGGGTGATCCAATGAGCCGATGCAATGCGCCCTTGCTCGCTTGCTTCGAGCTGGTCGGCAAGCAGGCTAAGGTGACAGCACCATCGCAGGCAAGCAGGCCGTCTTTTCGGTCGCGAGCGCGCCGCGATCACGTGTTGTGGCGCAAGTGACGCCCCCAAGCCCGCTCGCATGGACGAAACTTCGCGATCACGCACCTTTGGGTAGAAACGTTCTAACCGCTTCGGAGCTTGTCTGATATCCGATGTCCGAGATCGCGCAATTGCTTCGTGAAGCGATTCCGTGGGACGCCGAGAACTCGACCCAGGTACTCGTTCATCTCAACCCCCGGTGGGACGGTCCAAAAACGAGACGTTGGATCAACGACATCAGTGAACAGTCGACGGAGTCCGAATCGCTTTTCCGCCGGGAGATGCCATACCACGAGGCCGAGGTCATGCGGTGTCGCAGTATTGAATGCACCGAATGATCCCGTCCAAATGCGCCTCACATATGGACTCGCGTTTCCGAGCGGGTACGCCAGCTTGTGGTAGATGTACGAAAGCATCTGCGCTTCCTCGTTAAAGACCTGTTCGCCTTCTGCGTAACGAGCAAGAAGCTGGCGCCAGACGATCGTGATCTCTGCGTTCAAGCGGTCGAGCTCGGCCGCGGTCGCAGCGAGAAACTCACCGCCGCAGTAGACCAGCGGATAGGACACATCGCGACCGAGAAGTGCGCCCGCAAGGACGCTCATGTCTTTCCTCGTCAGGCCGCCTTCACGCCAGTCGATTGGAAAGGTTTCCACGTAGGTTAGGACGCCATCGCGAGAGAGCGCCACGCTGATCGGTGCAGCATTGCCGATCCACACACAGTCGGAGTCCAGAACCAGGACTGCGTCATCCTGGCTGGTGTGCTTTGCGAGATACGAGACGATGTCGAACAGGTAGAACTGGTTCCTCCAGGCGTGGAAGTGTCCGCGAGGGGTAACGTGCGTCAGCGGCAGCCGAATGACCTCTACTCCGAGTTGCTCAAAGAATGCGTCCAAGTCGACGCCCGAGATCGACGGCAGTGTCTCAACATTCGTGAAGAGCACGTGCCTTGCGTGCGGCTGCTGCCGGTAACTCGATGCGAAGAAAGTGGCGACACAACGCCAGTACGTCGACTGGAAAGCCTTCGAGGAAGGTCGGCCAGGAACCTGAGGATAACTGCTTTCCTCTTCCTCCGATTCCGCGTAAAGCCACGTGCAGACATGCAGCGCTCTCGAATCGCTCGATGAGATATGCGCGGGCTCTGAGTCCATGGCGTACGGTCCCCGCCAGCTTAAGTCCTGGGCCCGTACCCGTCCACGCCCGGTAGTCATGATCTAGCCTCGAGAAGTTGGGAGAGAATAGTTTGCGCGAATGCATCAGCAGTGTTCGCGTTCGCAAAGACGTTCGCAGTTTCGCGATCGAATGGAATGGTGTTTGGGTCGACCAACCATTCCTTGAGCGTCGAAGCGATATCAACTGGAGATGTCGCGTCCACGATTGCGCCGAGACGGTTCTGCGAAACCTGAACGCCCAGAAGTCCGTATGCCGTGGAGAGCACTGGTACGCTTGCTCTCGCGGCGCGCACGAGGACTCCGCTCGATCCGACATGCCGTATGTAGGTCAGAAGAACTAGATCGCACGCACGCATCAAGGGTTGAATTTCCGTCTCCTCGAGGTAGCGATCGTCCACGACGATCTGTACGTTCGACGTGCTTCGAAGAATTTGTATGCGCCTGAGGAGGCGATCGCGCTCGTCGTCCGAGAGGCGACCCGCGAGGACGAGTACGAGCCGCGACTGATCCGATTCGCTGAGAAGGGACAAAGCGTCGAGTACCGGGCTAATTCCCTTTCGTTCGTCGAGGCTTCCGAACATGAGCAGCCGACGTCGACCCGGCTCAATGGAGCGCAGAAGCGGTGGCTCCTCTGCTCGCGGGGAGGGGTCGTAGAGTGGCTCGGGAAGAGTGAGCGCCGTTGCGCTTGTGCGGAACTTCGCAAAACGCTCCACGGCGAGGGGATCGAAGCAGAAGACGTAGCGAAGGTGAGGGTTGCGAAGGGCGGATGCAAGGACAAACTCCTTGCGAATTGCGGCGATGTGCTCCCGAAAACTCAGATGCATACCGAGTTCTTGGTAGTGAAACGTAGGACGAAAGAAAATCCCCGAGATGTTCACCGGCCACGCGAAGCGTAAGTTGAGCGCAAGGGATAGCTGCACATGGTCGAAATACATCAACAGAACGTGATCGGCTCGGATCTGCTCGGCCCACTGCGATACGACACGACCGTGAGTCCGATCGCTCGCGAACAGCCCACGTCGGTGCACCCGCAGCGCTGGAGTACGGACGAGATGTCGGTGCGCTCCCGCGCTAGCATCGACGGCGTTCAGGAGCGCCGGGTGCTCGCGACGATACGCTTCCGACAGGACCATGTGAAGTTCAGTGTCGGCGTAATGCGCCTCCCAATGTGTTAGCAAGCTGTGCAGGTGTTGCGGGTGATGGCCGCCGTGATAGAGATTGACTGCCATGATCCGAGGCCGGCGCGCACCACGATGCGGGTGTGGGCGTTTCCTACGCAGTGCCATCCATCACATTCCGGGAACGGCGAGCACGGTGCCCATGACCGGTAGTTCGCCTACCAGCTCGTCTGTGGGATGCCTCGGACCGCGATGATGTCGACCATGATCTCGTGTACGAAGCTTCATCACGGGAGGGAGTGCACGCCACGAGGTGGGGTATAGCACTACGTCCGTACCCTACGGACGCGGCGGCCTCGCCACTTAGAGCCTATCCCGGTAGATCCCTCGTGGTGGCGAGGCGCCAGGTGATGAGGCCGCAGGCGAGCTGGAGCAGGGCGCGGTGGTTCTCGGGCTTCTTCGACCAGCGGATGAGCAGGCCGCGGAAGCGATTGAGCCAGGAGTGGGTGCGCTCGACGACCCAGCGGCGGGCGCGGAAGCCGGCCTCCCGCTCGAGCTTCTGCTTCTCCTCGCCCCTGGAGCGGATGTGCGGGGTGAGCCCGTACTCGCCGACGAGCTCGTACACCTCCGGGTAGTCGTAGCCCTTGTCCAGGCAGATGCCCTGCGGCTCAGCGCAGGTGGCTTCCGGCCGGGCGACCACGATGTTCTCGAGCGTCGAGCGAAGGAGCCGGAAGTCGTTGACGTTCGCGCCTGCGATCTCGAGCCCGAGCGGGGCGCCCCTGCCGTCGCAGAGGAGGGAGCGCTTCCCCCTTTTTCGCTCTATCGGTGGGATTGGGGCCTGTTGCCTCCCCGCCCAGCGGGGCCTTGCCCAGCAAGCCGTCGCAGGACAGCCACTCCCACTCGACCCCCTCGAGCTCGTCGTAGGCGAGCAGCCCCTGCCGCCAGAACTCCTCGAACACCCCTGCCTGCGCCCACTCGGAGAAGCGCCGGTGCGCCGAGCTCGAGGAGCAGATCCCGGTCGCGTTCAAGGCGTTCCACTGCATGCCCGTGCGCAGCACGAGCAGGATCGCGTTCATCGCGTCCCGGTCGGGGACGCGCGGGTTGTGGCAGCCGAGCGGGTGCACCGGACGCGCGGGAAGCAACGGCTCCATCCGCTCCCACGTCTGATCCGGAATCCGCCAGCCGTCGTCTTTGGCCACGAGACCCATCGTCTACCTCCCGCGTCGGATGACGAGGGAGGGTTTCGCCGTCAGAGGCCGCGTGCCTGCCTACCGGCATAGGCTCTTAGGCCAGGGGACCGGCTTGCCGAGCTGAGTCGGACGCGGCGCGCCTGGCGTCGTGTCACGCGTCGGACCATTCCGGTCGTTAGAGCTAGCGAGTGTTGAAGTGCGGATCTCGAGCCATCGCGACGAAGCCCGCATAGACGTCGGGGTTCGTGCGCGGATAGTCGACCAGCCAGTTGTGCCTGGATCCCTCGACCGATGAGACGTCCTGGTC
>Ga0183260_10000129_pt1 | contig 55419 bp, 57 predicted proteins | sample AntDrymUQ4972206_2_FD_129768 | JGI IMG/M metagenome (GOLD analysis project Ga0183260, IMG submission 129768) | Polar desert sand microbial communities from Dry Valleys, Antarctica - metaG UQ497 (22.06) (version 2) (version 2) | ecosystem: Environmental > Terrestrial > Soil > Desert | place...
ACCTGGATCACCTCGGGATCGGCGCTCGAGCGGCCGACGTGAACACCGGCCTGGAGGCCCTGGGTCTTGAGGACGTGGCGCGTCACCGCGGCCGGGGAGATGCGCAGGTCGGCGACGTGGACACCGGTCGACGTGAGCCCCGAGATGATCGCCCGCTGGATCATGCGGCAGGCGTCAGGGGAATCGCGGCTCGCCACGACCCGATCTCCGCGCCGGAGCGCCGTGCCGAGCGCCGCCGCCAGCCGGACGGCCGTCTCGGGCGTCAGGTCGACGTTGACGAGCCCCGTCACTCCGTCGCGCCCGAACGGCGAGCTCGACGCCCGTGTCTCCCACACGACGCTCTCGTGGATCTGCGCGCCGGTCTCGACCTCCTTGAACGGGTAGACGCGGACGCCCGGAAAGATGCTCGCCTCGGCGCCGATCGTCACCTGGTCGCCGATCGCGACACCCTCGTGCACGCGGACGTGGTCGCCGAGCTCGCAGCCGCGGCCGACGATCGCGCCCTCGACGACCGCGCTCCGGCCGAGGTACGTGCCGGCGTCGATCACGCTCCGCCCCACCCGCGCCCCCTCCCGCACGATCACGCCCTGTGAGAGCACCGAGTACGGGCCGATCGACGCGCCGTCCGCGATCCGGCAGTTCGCGCCGACGAAGGCGGGCCCTGGCAGCGGCTCCACCTCGTCGATGTCGACCTCCTCGCTGACCCAGACGTTGCCGCGAAGCCGGAGCCCGGGAACGTCGAGCTGGACGAGGCCGTCGAGCGCGTCGAAGTTCGCCTGCCGGAACTGGTCGAGCGTCCCGATGTCCTGCCAGTAGCCGTCGAGGACATGGCCGTACAGCGGGCGGCCCATCTCGAGGAGCAGGGGGAAGAGGTCCTTCGAGAAGTCGAACGGGCGGTCGTCCGGCACGTGCCGGAGCACCTCCGGCTCGAGCACGTAGATGCCGGTGTTGATCGTGTCGGAGAAGACCTGGCCCCAGGAGGGCTTCTCGAGGAAGCGCTCGACCTTGCCGTCGTCGTCGATGACGACGATCCCGAACTCAAGCGGGTTGTCGACGGACTTGAGGCCGATCGTCACCGCCGCACCCATCTCCCGGTGGGCGGCGACGAGGCTCGCGAGGTCGCCGTCGCAGAGCGCGTCGCCGGAGATCACCAGGAACGTCTCGTCGAGCCGCTCGTGGGCGAGCCTGACGGAGCCCGCCGTGCCGAGCGGCTGCTCCTCGACCGAGTAGTCGATGTCGAGCCCGAGAGACTCGCCGTCGCCGAAGTACGTCCGGATCGCTTGCGGCATGAACGCAAGCGTGATCACCACCTCGTGCAGCTCGTGACGCCGGAGCAGGTCGAGGACATGCTCCATGCACGGCTTGCCCACGATCGGCACCATCGGCTTCGGCTGGTTCGAGGTGAGCGGTCGCAGACGCGTCCCCTCCCCACCCGCCATCACGACCGCCTTCACCCGGACACCTCCCTGCGTGCCTTGGCGACGTACTGCACGGCGGCGACGACCGCGAGCGCGAGGCTGGCCCAGAACCAGGCGAGCGGCCACCAGGTGCCCTTCTCCGTGACGAGCACGAAGCCGAGCGAGGCGTAGAGGCCCCAGGTCGCGATCTTGCCGAGCGGGGAGACCTCGAAGTCGTAGCCACGTGGCACGAGGTAGCGATACCCGAAGAGCAACAGCACGTCGCGGAGGAGGATCACGAGCGCAATCCACGGCAGCCGGTCGAGCACGACGAGCATCACGACGGCGACGTCGATCATCAGGCGGTCGGCGAGCGGGTCGGCGACCTTGCCGAACGGCGACTCGACGTGCCAGCGGCGCGCGAGCCAGCCGTCGACCTGGTCGGTGATCGCCGCCGCAGCGAAGACGACCCCCGCGGCCCAGCTCGGCCCTTCCCGGTCGTCGAGCAGGAAAAGGACGAACACGGGGATCGCGGCGAACCGCAGGATCGTGAGCGCGTTCGGAAGCTGGCGGAGCGGCGTCGACACGGTCGAGCTCATCTCGCTCGTAGACTAGAGTCGGCCGGCGTGTCGCGGCCGATGGCGTTCCCCGGCTTCGTCAACGCGCACAGTCACGCGTTCCAGCGCGCGCTGCGCGGTCGGGCCGCCGGAGGAGACTTCTGGGCGTGGCGTGACGGCATGCTGGCAGAGGCCGAGCGGCACACCCCCGACACCGTGCGCGATCTCTATGCGCGCACCTACCGTGAGATGCGGGCGGCCGGGTATACGGCGGTCGGCGAGTTCCATTATCTCGGTCTCGAGACGGCGTACGCCGCGGCCGAGGCGGCCGCGGACGCGGGCCTCGTCTTCACCTGCCTGCACGTCGCCTACGGGCGCGGTGGTCTCGAGCGCATGCGCCAGCCGTCGGTCGCGACCTACATCGAGGAGGTCGAGGCGCTGCGTGCTGCCGGGATGGACGTCGGTGTCGCCCCTCACTCCGTCCGCGCCTGCCCGCGCGACTGGCTCGAGGAGGTCGGTCGGTATGCCGCGTCGGAAGCGCTCGTGCTGCACGTCCATGCCGACGAGCAGCCGCGCGAGATCGAGGAGTGCCTCGCCGAGCACGGTTGCCGCCCGATCGAGCTGCTCGGCGAGACAGGCTGCCTCGGGGCGCACACGACTGTCGTGCACGCCACGCACGCAAACGGGGCCGAGCTCGACCTCCTGCGCTCCAGCGGGTCGGCGATTTGCGTCTGCCCGACCACCGAGGCAGATCTCGGCGACGGCTTCCTGCCGGCGGTTCGCGTGCGGCACCGCGGTATCCAGCTGTGCATCGGGTCCGACTCGAACGTGCGGATCGATCCTCTCGAGGAGCTGCGCGAGCTCGAGGGCATCGCACGCCGCCAGGACGGCACGCGAGGCGTCTTCTCGACCGACGAGCTCTGGCAGGTCGGCGGCGACAACGGGGCGCGGGCGCTCGGGATCGGCGAGTGGCCGACGATCGAGGTCGACCTCGACCACCGCTCGCTCGATGGTGTTGCGAAGGAGCACGTCGCGGCGGCGCTCGTCGCGGGCTGCGGGGCCGACGTCGTTGTCTCGCCCTGACGGAGTCCGAAACCGCAGTCCGCTTCGGACGTGTCTTGGTGCCAGGCACGAAGACACGTCCGATCCGGCCGTGGTTCGCCGGGCCAGGGTGCAGACGCGTCAAGGTGTCCGATCGGGACAGGAAATCGTGCCAGGCACGAAGACAGGTCGGGTCAAGACGTGGCCCGACCGGACAGCGGTAGCCTGACGGGCGTGGAAGTCACGACCGCCTCGTTCGAGACCGACGTTGTCGACCGCTCGCGCGAGGTTCCGGTCGTCGTCGACTTCTGGGCGGACTGGTGCGGCCCGTGCCACGCGCTCGCGCCCGTGCTCGAGGGCGAGATCGAGTCGCGGGCGGGTCAGGTCGAGCTCGCGAAGGTCGATGTCGACGCGGAGCAGGAGCTCGCCGCGCGTTTCGGCGTCAGCGGCATCCCGGCCGTGAAGGCATTCCGCGACGGGAAGGTCGTGAAGGAGTTCGTCGGCGCCCAGTCACGCGTCACTGTCGGAGCATTCCTCGACGAGCTGCTGGCGCCGCCGCGCGCCGACACGCTCGTCGAGGAGCTGCGCGCGAGCGGCGAGCTGCCCGAGGTCGTCGCCGCGCTCGACGAGGGCGAGCTGGAACGCGCGCTCGCGCTCCTCGTCGACGCCGTCCCGACCGCCAACCCGGACGAGCGTGACCGCCTCCGCGAGGTGGCGGTCGCCCTGTTCGAGCGGCTCGGGCACGACGACCCACTCGTCTCGAGCTACCGCCGGAAGCTCGCTGCCGCGATGTACTGACCGCCGGCGAGGCTCCTACGGCGCAGCGTGGAGCCGTTCGACCCAGTAGGCGGTGCGACCGAGATACGCGCGCTGTGCCGCGGCCCCGCTCAGGCCCCAGGCGCCCTCGTACGTGGCGTAGTCGCCCTGTGCCGTCCTGACCGGCTCGATCTGGGTGCCCTCGTGCCACTCGTTGTAGCTCGTAATCGTCACGACCTCGGGCCGGGCACGGAGCGCCGAATGCCACATGTGGTCGTAGCGGCGCCCCCCGCGCCGATCCTGGATTCGTCGTTCGGGGGTCGCACGCGACGCATCGAAGCCTGGACCGACGGACGGCGCGCAGGCGAGCCCGAGCCGCCGGGCCGCGGCACACATCCGACCGAACGCGTTGCCGTTGTTGACGAGCACGTCGTAGGTGTAGAGACCCTGGAAGCCGCCCTTGACCGCGCGTCCCGGAAACGTCGTGTGCGCGAAGACGCGGTAGCCCTGGAGCCCGGCGAGTGCCTCGCGCCACGCGACGTCGTCGTCGACGACCGAGTCGTACACGTAGACGTCCCGGATGCCGAGCGGCGCAAGCTCGCGGAGAGCCGCGACCACGGAGGCGGGCGTCCGGTCTCGCCAGGGCTCGACGTGGAGCGCGACGTCGAGCCCCGCCGCCCGCGCCGCGGTCGCGACGGGCAGAAGGCGCGCGTCCTCGACGGAGCCCGGCCCCCACCACGAGACGATCACCGTGTCGATCCCAACGCCTGCGATCTCCTCCATCTGGGCCTGGACCACACCGGCGTCGCTCGACGAGTACACGCCGCGCGCCGGGTAGTAGCTCGAGCCGATCCCGACGGGCGGCGCATGCTCGCCTTGCCCCCAGTGCAGCCACGAGCCGTCGAAGCTCGGTGTGCCGTACCAGGCGTAGTAGAAGATCGCGACCTGGGCACTCGGCCCGGGTGGCTCCGGGCGTGCTCCGAGACTTCCCTCGGCGCCGAGGAAAGTGCACAGGAACGCTGCCATGATCGCCGCCCGCCGCATGGAACGGCCGGATCGTACTCGGATGGTCGGCCCGAGGGAAGTCCCGTCAGGGCCGGAGGCCGGTGCACGAGCGGAGCGTCCGCCAGCTCCGCAGGGCCTCGACGCGCTCGGCGCCGGCGAGCGGGTAGGGGATTCCGCCCGAGATCCGCGCCGGCCGGAAGCGATAGGCGTCGATCCGGCGGCCCGTGACGGTCACCTCGACGACGCCCGACCGAGACGTCAGCTCCCTCGAGGCGTAGAAGACGAAGTTCCCGAGCCCGTAGGCGACAAACGCCTTCCCGAGCTTGCCGGCGCCCGAGAGGACGTGCGCGTGCGAGCCGACGATCACGTCCGCTCCAGCGGTCGCGAGCATGCGCGCGAGCGAACGCTGGACGTCGGTCGGGCAGCCCTCGAGCTCCGTGCCCCAGTGGAGGAAGACGACCACTGTGTCGCTCGTCCGGCGTGCTTGCTTGACGGCCTGGACGAGCCGAGGCTCGTTCTTCGCCGACGCGAGACCGGGGTCGCCGGGCCCCGCGCTCCACGCGTCGATCAGGTGGTCGTCCAGCACCTGCGTCGCGCCGATCACGGCGATCCGCTGCCCGTTCAAGGTCGCCCGGTACGGCTCGTACGCGCTTCGACCGTTGATTCCGGCCCCGATCACGGGAACACCCGCCCTCCGTGCGGCCACGAGCGTGTCCCGCAGACCGCTCGTCCCGAAGTCCATCCCGTGGTTGTTCGCGAGGTTCGCGACGTCCACGCCACCGAGCCGGAGCGCGTCGAACGCGCCAACGGGCGCGCGGAACGTGAACTCCTTCGCCGCGCGGCTTCCTCCGGACGTGACGGCGGTCTCGAGGTTCACGACGGCGAGGTCGGCCTCCTCGAGCATTGGTGCGATCGGCGCGAGCACGCTTGCCGGCGAGCTTGCGAGCCGCTCGCGAATCGGGCTCTCGAAGTGGATGTCGCCCGCGAACGCGATCGTGACGGGCTTGCCGCTCCCGAGAGGGTCGGCGGCAGATGCCACCGGCACCGAGCGCGGCTTGGTCGGCGCGGGCGTCGCCGTCTGCGCTTCGCGCCGCGGAGCCGTGTCGTCACCGGAGCTCGCCACGACGCCCATCACGAGCGCGGCGAGGCCGAGGCCAAGCGCGAGCGCCGTCGCGCGGCGCCGTCGCACCAGCGAGCGACGCACGGCTCGCCGGGCCGCCCGCTCCTCGAGCGTCATCGCGTGGGTGGTCATGGGAACCACCTTCACCCTCTCCGGCGCCTCTCCTGGCGGCCCTTCACGTGGAATCGGGGAGGCGAGATTCGAACTCGCGACCTCCCGGCCCCCAGCCGGACGCGCTAACCAGGCTGCGCTACTCCCCGCGAGCCGCGATACTACCGGGCGAGGCGAGCCTCTCCCTTACGACAGGCGCTTGTAGAGCCGATCGACGAGCGCCGGTGTCTGCTCGAGCTTGTCGATGATGATCCGCACGCGGATCTCGCGGAAGTAGTCGGGCTTGACCCCGAGCGCCTTCCCGATCTTGCCGATCACGTCCGTGGACGGAACCCGCCGGTTGCCGTGCACGATGTGGTTCAGATAGCCGGCCGAGAGGCCCGTCTTCTCGGCGAGCGCCCGGTACGTGACGCCCGTCTCGGCCATCAGACGCTCGATCGCCGGGCCGAGCGGTTCCTTCGAATGGGTGCGCGTCTTCGGTGCCATCAAGCCTGCCCGGCCCAGTCAATCACAGACGCGCGCGGCACGCGCGTGTCCGCGTCATCGGTACGGAGGCGAACGTCGACGGCGCCATCCTCGAGGGTCTTCCGCCCTACCGTGACCCGCGCGGGGCAGCCGAGAAGGTCCGCGTCGGCGAACTTCTCGCCGGGTCGCTGGTCGCGGTCGTCGAGGAGGACGTCGTGGCCTGCCGCGGAGATCTGCTCCGCCAGCGTGCTTGCGAGGTCGGCGATCTCCGTGGTGCCGCTCGCGAGCGCGAGCACGTGCACGTCGTACGGCGCGATCGTCCGTGGCCAGAGGATCCCGCGCTCGTCGTGACGCTGCTCGACGAGCGCTGCGAGCACGCGAGCAGGCCCGATGCCGTAGCTCCCCATCACGATCGGCCGCTCGACCGACTGCTCGTCGAGGTACGTCGCGTCGAGCGCTGCGGAGTGGAACGTCCCGAGCTTGAAGATGTGACCCACCTCGATCGCAGTCTGGAAGCGGAGCGCGCCGCCGCAGCGTGGGCAGCGATCCCCCTCGCGCGAGAGACGGATGTCGGCGATCTCCGCCTCGAAGTCCCGGCCGTGCCGGACGCCGCGCAGGTGAAAGCCCGTGCGATTCGCGCCGGCGACGAACTGACCCTCGCGCATCGTCTCGTCGAGCACGATCCGGCCCCCGAAGCGCACCGGCCCGAGCGACCCGGGGTCGGCCCCGAACGCCTCGCGGATCTCGTCGGCCTGGGCCGGTCGCACCGGCGACCCGACCACGGAGGCGAGCTTTCCCTCGTCGAGCCGGTCGTCGCCCCGCACGAGAGCGAGAACGACCTCGCCGCCCGCGACGACGGGCATCGCCTTCGACGTCGCCGCGAGGTCGACCTCGAGGAAGCGGGCGAGATCCTCGCAGGTCGTGACCTCGGGCGTCTCGACCTCCACGGCGGCTTGGAGCTGCTCGGGGAACGAGGGTGCGCGGGGGACGCCGTGCGTGATCTCGAGGTCGGCCGCGTAGTCGCCCCGCTCACAGGTGACGAGCGTGTTCTCGCCCGAGCCGGACGGCGCAAGGAAATCGATCGAGAAGTCTCCACCCATCATGCCCGACTCGGCCTCGACCGCCTGAACGTCCAGGCCGCAGCGTTCGAAGATCCGCTCGTAGGCACGCGCATGTGCTTGGAACGAGGCGTCGAGCCCCTCCTCGTCGCGGTCGAACGAGTACGAGTCCTTCATCACGAACTCGCGGAGGCGGAGCAGCGCGCCGCGCGGCCGGGCCTCCTCGCGTTCCTTCGTCTGGAAGTGGTAGAGAATCTTCGGCAGGTCGCGGTACGAGCGCAGCTCGCGCGCGTGGAAGGTCACCGTCTCCTCGTGCGTCGCGGCGAGCACGAAGTCGCGCCCCGAGCCGTCGCGCAGCTTGATCAGCGAGTCGAAGTTGTCGTAGCGGCCGGTCCGCTGCCAGAGCTCGGCGGGTGTCAGCACGGGCATCGACATCTCCTGACCGCCGATGGCATCCATCTCCTCGCGCACGACCTGGACGACCTGCTCGTGCACCCGCCAGCCCGCCGGGAGGTACGTCCAGAGCCCGGCGCCGACCTGCCGGATCAACCCGGCGCGGACGAGCAGCTTGTGCGAGACGGCCTCGGCGTCGGCCGGGTCGTCACGCAGCGTCGGGAGGAAGAGCACGGACTGCCGCTGGAGCATCCGAGAAACCTAGACGAGGTGGTCGGCGAGACAACCGCTTGTGTTGAAGCAACACAAGCGTTGTCGGCGCGGCGTTGCCTCAGTCGTTGACGCGCAGGAAGCCGCGCACGGTCGTGGTGTCGCCCTCACCGCTTGCCTCGAGGATGAACGAGTCGAACGCCTCGATGCCGTCGCGCACCTCGGGCGGTACCGCCTCGTCTCCCGCGGCCGACTGGATGAGCGGGAGCAAGCCGTCGATGTCGACGTAGAGGAAGCCCTTCGTGAGGCCTTCGAGCCCGACATCCTCCGATGCCCGCTCGTAGCCTTCCGAGTCGACGAGCTTCGCGCCGTCGCTCGTGAGCGCCTGGAAGGCCGAGTTGCCGGTGGTGACGACCACCGTGCGGTCGTCCGCGCGACCGTACTTGACCACCACGTCCTCGATCTCGAGGCTCGACACCTCGACGCCGAACTCGGTCGCGGTCGTGATCTGCGCCTCCATCTGCTCGGCGATCTTCCGCGCCACCTGATCGACGGTCGCGAACGTCTCGTCGGCATCGGGCGGCCGGAGCGCGATCGTCACGTCCGGAATGCGTCCGTTGCCGTTCCTGACGTACACGACACCCTCGCCGGAGAGCGCGTCGACGACCCGGTCGAGCGAGATCCCGGTGGCCTTCTCGACCTCCTCCGAGATCTCGTCGAGCGAGGCATCGCCCCTCAGCCGGTCGAGCGCGCCCTGGGTACCACCGAACGAGAACGCGGCGACCGCGTCCTCCGGCACCTCGCCGAAGAGCTCCGGCTCGTAGCGGCTGTCGCCGCCGCCCGGCATCCGGAGCCCCATCGCCAGCAGCATCCCGCTGTCCTCCGCGGCGAGCGCCATCGACATCCACTCGACCCCGAGGTCGAAGTCCTCGGGCAGCTGCTCCTGAAAGTCTCCGAGGCGGCTCTGGATCGCCTCGAAGTCGACCCACACCTTGCCGAGGCTCTCCTCGGGCAGGGCCTCGAGGCCCGCCGTGAGCGCCTGGTCGTCGGCGAGATTCGCGCGCTCACGGGCAGTTTGGTAGGCGGTCAGATCCTCCTGTGTCTGCGCGAGTGCGACCCAGTCGTCGACCTCGCCGCGGACGAACTCCTCGTCGCCCTTCTCGAGGAGGGCCGTGAGCTTGCCTTCGTCCTCCGGCTGGAGCAGAACGACGGGCTTCAGGTCGGCGGTCGCGACCATGACGAGCTCGGGACCGAGCGCGGGCGCGATGTCCTCCTCCCACGTGAGACCCTCCTCGGAGAGCGAGCTCTCGATCGCGCGCGCGAGGCCGTCCCTGGCGCCGGGGATCTTCTCGAGCACGCGCTCTGCGTTCTCCCACTGGGACGAGCCCTCGTCGGTCGTGATCGTCGCATAGACGATTGCGTCGGCCGGTGCGAGGCTCGCCGACTCGGGCACGGTCGACGAGGCCTGCTCGGAATCGGCGCAGCCTGCGGCGACCAGGACGGCCAGCGTGAGACCAAGCAGGACGAGGAGGCGCCGCAGCCGCATGCTCACACGCTATCGGCTCTTGGGGCCTGACCCTGAAGGGGTCTGTCCCCCGTGCTACGAGCAATGTCTGCTGCTTTCAACGCCGGTCGCACGGGGGTCAGTCCCCGCCGGGGACAGACCCAGAGGCAGCCATAGGGATCAGGCTCGCCTCGGCCATCGCGAGCGCCGCCGGCTTCGCGAGCTTGAGCCGCTTGGGCCGCGGCATCCCGTCGCCGATCCAGCGGTCGATCTCGTGGAAGAGCTCGTCGATCAGGATGTCGGAGGCAACCTTCTTGAGGACGCGCCCATGCGCGTAGACGAACCCGACGTCGCGGCCGCCCGCGATTCCGAAGTCCGCGTCGCCTGCCTCCCCAGGCCCGTTCACGGCGCAGCCCATCACCGCGACTTCGAACGCCTGCGGATAGGCGCGGAGGCGATCCTCGACGACGACGGCGAGGCTCTCCACGCCGACGTTGTCGCGGCCGCACGAGGGGCAGGCGATCATCACCGGCCCGCGCTCGCGAAGACCGAGCGCCTTGAGGATCTCCCAGGCGACCTCGACCTCCTTGACCGGGTCGGCGGTGAGCGAGACGCGCAGCGTGTCGCCGATCCCGTCCATGAGGAGCGCGCCCATGCCCACCGCGCTCTTGATCGACCCCGCGAACGGTGTCCCGGCCTCGGTCACGCCGAGATGAAGCGGATACGGCACCTTCTCGGCGAGCATCCGGTAGGCGCGGATCATCGTCGGCACGTGGGACGCTTTGACGGAGATCTTGAAGTCGTGGTACTCGAGCCGCTCGAGGATCTCCACCTGCTCCAGCGCCTCGACGACGAGCGCCTCCGCGGTGTCCTTCCGCGCGAGCTCCTCCAGATGCTTCGGCAGGGAGCCGGCGTTCGCTCCGATCCGCATCGGAATCCCGGCTCGCTTCGCCGCGCGCACGACCTGCTCCGTCTTGTCGGCCCCGCCGATGTTTCCCGGGTTGATGCGAACCGCGTGCACGCCCGCCTCGATCGCCTTGAGCGCCAGCGAGGCGTTGAAGTGGATGTCTGCGATCACCGGCAGCGGCGAGAGCCGCACGATCAGCGGGAGCGCCTTCGCATCCTCGAGCTTCGGGACGGCGACCCGGACGAGCTCGCAACCGGCTGAGGCCAGCGCAGCGATCTGCGCGGTCGTCGCCTCGACGTCGTGCGTCTTCGTGAGCGTCATCGACTGGACGACGACGGGTGCGCCGCCACCGATCGGGACGCCGCCGACGCGAATCTGGCGCGTGCTCGGCACCCTCTCAGGGTAGCCGGGCGGGCAGGATCCTTCGGTGCCGGTCGAGCCTCCCGCCACGAGCTGGAACCTCGCGCCCGCGCCCGCCGACCATCCCGGCGAGCTCTGGGCGGTCGGCGCCGACCTCGAGCCCGGCACGCTGCTCGCCGCGTATCGGCTGGGTCTCTTCCCGATGCCGTTCGATCAGACGATCGGCTGGTTCTCGCCGCGACGGCGCGCCGTCGTACCGCTCGCAGAGCACCGTCCCTCTCGCTCGGTTCGACGCGACGCCGGGCGCTTCGAGATCCGGGTCGACACGTCGTTCCGGCAGGTGATGGAGTCGTGCGCGCGCCCGGGTGCTCCGGAGAGCTGGATCGACGACGCGTTCGTCGAGGCGTACACGCGGCTCCACGTGCTCGGCTTCTGCCACTCGATCGAGGCATGGGACGAAGAGGGTCTCGCCGGGGGCCTCTACGGGGTCGCGAGCGGCGGGCTCTTTGCCGCCGAGTCGATGTTCTTCGCGCGAACAGGGGCGTCGAAGGCGGCGTTCGCGGCGCTCGTCCGGCGGCTCCAGGACACCGGCGACACTGACGCGCGGCTCCTCGACGTCCAGTGGCTGACCCCGCATCTCACGAGGCTCGGTGCCATCGAGATCAGCCGCGTAAGCTATCGCGGACGGCTGGCACGGGCGCTTCGGTTGTCGCAGCCGTTCTAGCGGCTGTCCGTCAGGACAGCCGCCCGATGTCGTTCGAGAGCCCGACGAAGAACAGCAGCAGGACGAGCCCGATCCCGACGACGGAGACGCGCTCGTAGAGTGCGCGCGGCACCGCCCGCCCGCGGATCCCCTCGACGACGGCAAAGACGATGTGACCGCCGTCGAGCGGCAGGAGCGGGAGCAGGTTCAGGAGGGCGACGGAGAGCGAGATCAGCCCGAGCACGAAGAAGAAGCTCTGCGCGCCGTCCTCCGCGGCGTTCGACGAGCCCTGGACGATCCCGATCGGGCTCGAGATCTCGTCCCGGCCCTCGCCCTGGACGAGGCGCCCGAGAGCCCTCCCGATCTCCGTCGTCACCTCCCACGTCAGGCCGAGCGCCTCGCGGCTCGCCTCGTGGACGGGAAGGCCGGTGCCGGCGAGTGCGAAGCCCAGCCGGTAGACGCCGTCCATCTGCTCCGGGCGCGTCGCCGGGAGCGTCACGCTCTGTCCGCCACGGCTGACGACGACCGGGATCGGCCGTCCGTCCGAGCTCGAGATCACGCGGGAGACGTCCTCGGCCCCGACGGGCGTGCCGTCGATCGAGACGATCCGGTCGCCGGCGCGAAGTCCCATCGCGGCCGCCGGCGAGCCGTCCGTGACCCGATCCACCGTCGTCGTCGCTTTCCCGGCCGACGTCATGAAGAGGATCGAGAAGACGATCACCGCGAGAACGATGTTCGCGAGCGGGCCTGCGAGGATCGCTGCGACGCGCTTCCACGTCGCCGCACGCCAGTACGCGTTCGGGCCGAGCGCGTCGCTCAAGTCGTCGAGCGATTTCCGGGCGGCCAGCTCGGCCCGCGGCTCGAGATCGTGCTCGTCGACGAGCTCGCGGAGGACGCGGACAGCGTCGCGGGCGGCGTCGTGGTCGCCCGCTGCGAGCGCCCCACGCAGCCTCGCGGTCGGTGCGTCTAGCACCGGCACGTCCGACACGAGCCGACCGAGGCCCACGTCGACGTCGACCGGCGCCGGCCGGTGCATCCCCGGGATCTTCACGAACCCGCCCAGCGGGATCGCGCCGAGCCCGTACTCGATTCCGTTCCGGTTCGTCTTCCAGATCGCGGGCGGAAACCCGATGTAGAAGCGCCGCGGTCGCATCCCGAGCGCGAGCGAGACGAGGAAGTGCCCGAGCTCGTGGACGAAGATCAGAACGCCGAGCCCGATGATCGAGTAGGCGATCGTCACGCGGGTTGAAGTCCTCTCGCGGCAAGCTCGCGCGCTTTTGCATCGGCCGCGACGAGGTCATCCAGGTCGCGTGCCGGAGCGCCGCTGACGCGTTCGAGCGTCGCCTCGACGGTTGCGGGGATGTCGAGAAACCCGAGTCGACCCGCGAGGAACCCGGCGACCGCGACCTCGTTCGCGGCGTTGTACGCGCAGGGTGCGGTGCCGCCGCGCCGCCCCGCCTCGCGCGCGAGCTCGAGCATCGGGAACGCCTCGTCGTCGACGCGCTCGAAGTCGAGCCGCAGGTCCTCGAGGCGAAGGACGGGGACGTTCGTCGCGGCCCGCTCCGGATACGTGAGCGCGTACGAGATCGGCACGCGCATGTCGGGCACGCCAAGATGCGCCAGCAGTGCGCCGTCCCGGAAGCGGACGAGCGCGTGGACGATCGAGGTCGGGTGGACGATTACCTCGATCTGCTCGTAGGCGAGACCGAACAACCAGTGCGCCTCGATCACCTCGAGGCCCTTGTTCGCAAGCGTCGCGGAATCGATCGTGATCTTCGGCCCCATCGCCCAGGTCGGGTGCGCGAGCGCCTCGTCGGTCGTGACGCCGGCCAGCTCCGCGCGCGTCCGGCCGCGAAACGGTCCGCCGGACGCCGTCAGGACGACGCCGGTGACCGTCTCCGGATCACGCCCTTCCAGGCATTGCCGGAGCGCAGAGTGCTCGCTGTCGACGGGAACAAGCGTGCCACCGCCGTGGTCGCGCGCCGCGATCGCGAGCTCGCCCGCGGCGACGAGGCTCTCCTTGTTGGCGAGCGCGAGGGTGATCCCGCGCTCGAGCGTCCAGAGCGTCGCCCGGACGCCCGCGAAGCCGACGATCGCGTTCAGGACGACGTCGGGCTGACTTCGCTCGAGGAGCGGCTCGGGATCGCCACCGACCTGGACGTGCGCGACATCATGCTCGTGGGCGAGCGCGTCGAGCGGCGAAGAGCCGGATTGGAGCGCGCAGAGCTCGAGCTCTGGATGCGCGTTCACGATCTCGATCGCCTGTCGGCCGATCGAGCCGGTCGCGCCGAGCAGGGCAACGCGCTTCATCCCTCTCGAAGCATGCCTGCCCGGTCGCTCCCGGCAAGGCGTCGCGACGTGAGGGCTACGTTAACGCGAGCAACGTGACATACGCCGCCGCGCCGGCCCAGAGCGGCGCGTCGAGCCGGTCGAGAACGCCACCGTGGCCGCCCAGCAGCCGTCCCGAGTCCTTAATGCCAAGATCGCGCTTGACGGCCGACTCGAAGAGGTCGCCGAGCGTCGCGGCAAGGGCGATCACGAGACCCAGGACGAGCGACTCCGCGTTCGTCAGCACGTCCTGCTCGTAGAGCGCGAAGAACGTGACCCCGACGGCCGCGAGGGTTCCGGCCACGAACCCCTCCCATGTCTTGCCCGGCGAGATGGCGGGCGACATGCGGTGACGACCGATCGCGCGACCGACGACGTACGCCGCGGTGTCGTCCGCGAAGACCGCGAGCAGCGTCGTGAAGACGAGCAGGCGCCCGTCGAGCGGGATGTCCCGCAGGAGGAGGAGCAGGGCGAGCCCGCCTCCCACCCACGCGACCCCGAGCAGCGTCACCGAGAAGCCGGCAACCGCGTGCTGGCGTGCGCTCGAGACGAAGAACAGGAGCAGCGTTGCGGGAACGGTCGCGAGGATGCCCGCGAGGAGCCAGGTCGGCCCGCCGAGCTGCGCGCCGAGCAAGGTCAGGACGAGCCCCGCATACCCTGCGAGCACGACAGGCCCGAGGCTGCGCGCCATCCCGTAGAGCTCGTGGAGCGCGAGCAGCCCTCCCACGAGCGCGAGCCCGAAGAGCCACCAGCCGCCGAGCCAGACGAGGCCGAGCACGATCGGCAGGAGGATCGCCGCGACGACGATCCGCGAGGCGACGGGGCTCACGTGGCCGCTCGCGCGCCGAATCTCCGCTGGCGCGCAGCGTAGGCGTCGACCACGGCGCGGAGCTCGTCCTCGCCGAAGTCGGGCCAGAGCGTGTCTACGAACACGAGCTCCGCGTAGGCGGTCTCCCAGAGCAGGAAATTGGAGGTACGGAGCTCACCCGACGTCCGCACGAGCAGGTCGATCTCCGCGAGCTCGGGTGCGTAGAGCCGCGCCGCGACCGCGTCCTCATCGATCTTCTCGAGCGGGACGGCGTCCTCGACAAGGCGCCGCGCAGCATGCGCGAGCTCGGCGCGGCCCCCGTAGTCGAACGCGATCCAGAGCTGGAGCGTCTCGAGGTGCGCCGTCTCGTCCTCGAGCGCGCGCATCTTGTCCTTGAGCCACCCTTCGACGCGATCGCGTCGGCCCACGAACCGCGTGCGGACACCCTGCTTCGCGAGGTCGGGCAGCTCGCCGTCGATCGTCTCGGAGAGGAGCTCGAGCAGGTCGGCGACCTCCTCAGCGGGCCGCGACCAGTTCTCCGTCGAGAACGCGTAGACGACGAGGGACTCGATCCCGAGGTCGATCGCAGCCTCGACGGTGCGCCGGAGCGCACGCGTCCCGGCGCGGTGGCCTTCGGCGACCGAGACGCCGTTGCGCGTCGCCCAGCGGCCGCTGCCGTCCATGATGATGGCCACGGTCCGCGGAGCTGCGCCCCGCGGACTAACAGAACCTGAAATCGCTGCTGCCTTTCTTAGAGGTCTGGTCGCGAAGCGATCAGACCTCCATGATCTCGGCTTCCTTGTGCTTCAGCAGGTCGTCGATCCGCTTTACGTGGTCGTCGGTCAGCTTCTGCACCTGTGCCTCGCCGCGGCGTTCCTCGTCGTCTCCCACCTCGCCGTTTCGCACGAGCTCCTCGAGGTGTTTCATGACGTCGCGGCGGACGTTCCTGATCGCGACCTTGCCGTCCTCGGCCGAGCGGCGCACGACCTTCACGAGCTCCTTGCGGCGCTCCTCGGTGAGCGCAGGAATCGGCAGCCGGATGAGCTTGCCGTCGTTCGACGGCGTCAGGCCGAGGTCGGATTCCATGATCGCCTTCTCGATCGCCTTGATCTGCGTCGGGTCATACGGCTGCACGGAAAGGAGTCTGGCCTCGGGCGCCGAGATCGTCGCCATGTTGGGAAGCGGCGTTGGGACGCCGTAATAGTCGATCGAGATGCGATCGAGCAGTGCAGTCGAGGCACGCCCGGTGCGGACGCTCTGGAACTCGGTGCGCGTGTGGTCGATCGAGCCGTCCATCCGTCGTTCGCAGTCCGCGAGGAAGTCCTCGATCGGAGCCATCTATCCCTCCTCGGTCTCGCTCATGACAACGCAGAGCCGCTCGTGACGAGCGTGCCGATTCTCTCACCCGAGGCGATGCGCACGATGTTCCCTTCCGCCAGCTCGAACACGTGGATCGGGAGGTGATTGTCCATGCAGAGCGACAGCGCGGTCGTGTCCATCACGCGGAGCCCGCGCTCGATCGCCTCGAGGTGCGTGAGCTCCGGGAGGAGTTGTGCCTCGGGCTCGGTGCGCGGATCGCCGTCGTAGACGCCCGCGACACCGTGCTTCGCCATCAGGATCGCCTCCGCGCCGATCTCGAGCGCGCGCAGCGCCGCCGCGGTGTCGGTCGTGAAGAACGGGTTGCCGGTGCCCGCCGCGAAGATCACGATTCGGCCCTTCTCGAGGTGACGCATCGCCCGGCGCCGGATGTACGGCTCCGCGACCTCGGAGACCGTGACGGCCGACTGGACGCGCGTCTGGGCACCCAGCTTCTCGAGGGCGTCCTGGAGCGCGAGCGCGTTCAGGAGCGTGGCGAGCATCCCGGCGTAGTCGGCGGTCGCCCGATCCATGCCCTCCGCCGCAGCGCTCATGCCCCGGTAGAAGTTGCCGCCGCCGACCACCACGGCGATCTCGGTGCCGCGCTCCTGGACGTGGACGACCTCCCGCGCGATCGAGCTCACGGTGTGCGGGTCGACCCCGAACTCCCGCTCGCCCATGAGGCTCTCGCCCGAGAGCTTCAGGAGCGCCCGGCGAAAGACAGGACCGGCCGCGGGCGCAGGGCGCTCGGCGAGCTCCTCCGGGGCGCTCATGTCAGCCGGCGACCGAGACGCGAATGAACCCCGTAACGCGGGCACCCGCGGCCTGGAGCGCCTTCCCGACGCTCAGCGAGGCATCGTGGATCCACGCCTGCTCGGTGAGCGCGCCGCCCGGTGCGGCGGCGAAGAACCGCTTGCCGAGCATGCCCTCGACGATCTTCTCGCGCGCCTGCTCCGGCTTCGACTGAACCTCGTCGGTGTTCAGGTAGACCTGCCGCTCCGCCGCAAGGACGTCCTCGGGGACGTCGTCGCGCGTGAGGTACTGCGGAGCCGCGAACGAGATGTGCATCGCGAGCTGGCGTGCCAGCTCCTCGGAGCCGCCCTCGAGCTGCACGAGCACGCCGATCTTGTTCGCCGGCGGGTGCACGTAGGCGCCGAGCGTGCTGCCCTCGAGCCGCGCCGGGTCGACGACGACGATGTTCTCGCCGAGCTGCGCGGAGAGCTCGGCGCGCTCGGTCTCGAACGCGTCCACGGCCTTGGCGCCGTCGGCATGGACAGCATGGAGCACTCGCTCGCCGAACGCCTGGAACGCGTCGTTCTTCGAGACGGGCTCGGTCTCGCAGCCGATTCCCACGATCGAGGCCACACCGGGCTGGGTGACACCGGGCTTGGTAACACTGGGCTCGACGATCACGCCCACGACCCCTTCGGTCGTCGCGCGTCCGGCACGCTTGCCCGCCGCCGCCATGCCCTTCTCGCGCAGGAGCGTGCGCGCCGCCTCGACGTCGCCGCCGGTCTCCTGGAGGGCCTGCTTGCAGGCCATCATCCCGGCGCCGGTCTGGTCGCGGAGCTCCTTCACGAGGCTTGCCGAGATCGTCGTGCTCATGCCTGCTCCTCGGTTGGGCCGCCGTTCGTCTCGGCCGGCGTCGCCTCGACCGGCGCGTCGTCGGCCGCCGTCGCGTCGTCGTCTGCGGCGACGGGTGACTCGTCGCTCGCCGCGGCCTGCGGGGCGTCGTTGCGGGGTGCGGTCATCTCCGCCTCGGTGACCTTCTTGCCACCGGCCGCAATGCCGTCGGCGATCGCGCGGGTGACGAGCGAGCACGAGCGGATCGCGTCGTCGTTCCCCGGCACGACGTACGAGACCTCGTCGGGATCGCAGTTCGTGTCGACGAGCGCGATCACCGGGAGGCCGAGCCGCTGCGCCTCGCGGAGCGCGAGCTGCTCCTTGCGCAGGTCGACGATGAAGACCGCGTCCGGCTGGCGCTTCATCGTGGAGACGCCGCCGAGGTTCGCCTCGAGCTTCTCGAGCTCGCCGCCCATCGAGATCCGCTCCTTGGCCGGCAGAAGCTCGAGCTGGCCCTCCTCCTTCAGGCGCCGCAGCTCCTGGAGATACGCGATCCGGTCGGAGATCGTCCGCCAGTTCGTCAGCAGACCGCCGAGCCAGCGGTGCGCGACGAACGGCTGGCCGACCCGCGTCGCCTCGCGCACGATCGCCTCCTGCGCCTGCTTCTTCGTGCCGACGAAGAGGATTGAGCCTCCCCGGTCTGCGACGTTGCGCGCAAAGTCGTGTGCCTCCTGCAGAAGCGCCTGCGTCTGCTGGAGGTCGATGATGTAGATGCCGCCGCGCTCGTCGAAGATGAACCGCTTCATCTTCGGGTTCCAGCGGCGTGTTTGGTGACCGAAGTGCACTCCGGCCTCCAGCAGCTCCTTCATGGAGACGACTGCCACGGTGATCCTTTCGGTTGGGTGGTGATACGCCGGCGGGCGCGGACGGAACCGGGCTCTGAGCCGCGGCACCCCCGTCCGGAGGCACGTCGGGTCGGTGTTTCTGGGCTTGCGGCATGGTAGCCGCGGGCGCACTCGACCTACTGCTTCGCCCGGGCGAGCGCTGCTTCGAGGTCCTCGGGAAGCGGCGATCGCAGGTCGAGCTCCTTGCCGGTGAAAGGATGCTCGAACCGGAGGCGGTGGGCGTGCAGGAACTGTCGCTCGAGCCCGAGGTCGCCCGGCACGCCGTACACCGGGTCGCCGCAGACGGGAAGCTCGATCGCCTCGAGATGGACGCGGATCTGGTGCGTCCGACCTGTCTCGAGCCGTACCTCGAGCAGCGAGCGCAAACCGATCGTCTCCAGGAGCTCGAACCACGTGATTGCCTCGCGCGGCGTCTCGCTGTCCAGCGAACGGCGCGTCCGGTCGCGGCGGTCGCGACCGATCGGCGCCGTGATGCGCCCTGTCCGCGAGCGGGGCGCGCCGCTGACGAGCGCGCGGTAGCGCCTCTCGACGCGCCGCTCGCGGATGGCGTCCGAGAGCCGGCGGTACGCCTCCTCGGAGCGTGCGACCAGAAGCAGCCCCGAGGTGTCACGGTCGAGGCGGTGGACGATGCCCGGGCGCTCGACATCGCCTCCTGTCGCCCCGAGCGCGACGACGCCGTGGACGACGGAGACGCGCTGCTCCGGCCCGCTCGGGTGCGTCACGAGCCCGGCCGGCTTGTCGACGACGAGCAGGTGCTCGTCCTCGTACGTCACGGTGAGCCCGACGTCGGCCGGCACGAGCTCTGTCTCGTCTGGGAGCGTCACCTCGAGCTCCTCCCCGCCGTCGACGCGGTGGCTCTTCGCACGTGCCTCGCCGTCGACGAGGACGGCCCCGGATGCGATCAGCCGCTCGGCGAGCGAACGACTCTCGATCTCGGGAAGCGAGGCGAGCACGGCGTCGAGGCGCCGGCCGGCGGCGGCGTCAGGAACGCGAGAGCGGAGAGGTGCCAACGCGGGCGCTCGTCCGGTCGGCCGCGACGAAGCAGAGGAAGAGCAGGGCCACGCCGACGACGATGAACGTATCGGCGAGGTTGAACGCGGGCCAGTAGTCGAGGTCGAGAAAGTCCGTCACGTGGCCGAGCCGGAGCCTGTCGACGAAGTTGGAGGCGCTTCCTCCGAGCACGAATCCGACGGCAACGGGGAGCAGTGGATGCCGTCGCGCCGATCGGGCGAAGAAGGCGACCAAGGCAGCGATTGCGATCGCGGTGAGCGCGATTACGATCGAGGTCGCATCCGAGAAGAGGCCGAACGCGATCCCGGTGTTGCGGACGTGGTGGATGGTGAGCGGCCCGAGGATCTCGACCGCGTCACCGAGCAGGAGGCGTTCCGACACGATCGCCTTGGTGAGCTGGTCACCCGCAACCGCGGCCAGGGCGACGAGCGAAAGCCCGAGCCATTGGTTCGAGCCGGCTGCAAGCGAGCGGGACGCGCCCGGGATCGGCTGGAGCGCGTTCGTCGAGGAGCCGACCCGGACCTCGAGGGTCGGCCGCCGCGGCGGCTCGGCCCGAGCCGGCTCGCTCACGGGCCGACCTTTGGCTCGTGAGCGGGGAGGGGTGTGGGGAAGGCGCGAAGCGCCTCGTCCGCGGAGCGGAGCGGTGGAAGGGGTCTGGGGGAACCGGCAGGTTCCCCCAGCGACGACCCCGAACCCCACGCTTTCAAGAAGAAGGGGGCACGCGGGGGAAACATGGTTTCCCCCGCGACCGCAAGCCGAACGCGCGCGGTGCTCACGTGCGCTCCTCGAGCCGCTTGCACTCGATGCAGAGCGTCGCGTAGGGCACCGCCTCGAGGCGCGCCTCGGGAATCGGCTTGCCACATTTGACGCACGTGCCGTACGTGCCGTCGTCGATCCGGGCGAGCGCAGCCTCGATCTCGCGCCCGATCTGCTCGGCGTTCTCCTCGAGCGACTCGTCGACCTCCCGGTCGACGAGCTCGGACGCGTGATCACCGAGATGCTGGTCGCCGGCCGCGCTCGAAAGCTCCCCGCCCGTCTCGTCGCTCTCGACCACGGAATGTGCGGCCCGCTCGAGGCGGTCGCGCATCGCGACGAGCTGGGCGCGTCGTGCGTCGAGGTCGACCGTCACGCTTCGAAGGATAGTGAGCGCGGCCGGGTGTCAGCCGGCCAATCGCTCACGCGTCTCTCCCTCGCCCGTCGTCGTGTCGTCGTCGGCTTGCTCGGACGGTGTCTCGTCGCCGATCACCGCGAGCGCCGAGCGCAACATCGACTTGATGTGGCGCGTCTCGCCGACCACCCGCTCCTTCTGCGCGATCGCGTCACGCAGCACCCTCCGTCCCTCGGCGTTCGCCTCCTGAACGATCAGGTCCGACTCGCGCCGCGCCTGCTCCTTCAGATCCTGCGCGGCCCGCTCGGCCGAGACGAGCGTCGCGCGGAGCAGCGTCTCGAGCTCGACGTGGCGCGCAACCTCGGTCTCGAGCGTGTGAACGCGCTCACCGAGATCTGCTCGCTCGCGCCAGACGGACTCGAAGCTCGTCGCGACCTCGTCGATCGCGCTCTCGACGCTCGAGCGCCGGAAGCCGAAGAGCCCGCGCCTGAGCTCGAGATGCCTCACTTCAACGGGTGTCAGCGCCATCTCTCTCCTCCTCCAGTCACAGGACCTCCTCGATCAAGGCGTTCAGGACGATTCTCAGCAGGTACAGCGCGAAGATCGCGACGATCGGCGAGAGGTCGAGCGGGCCGATCGACGGGATCACGCGCCGGAAGATCCTCAGGTACGGCTCGCAGACGTCGTAGAGGTACTGACGGACGCGCTCGAGTGTCGGCGAGGCACCGCCCGGGAACCACGACGTGATGATGTAGGCGAAGAGCAAGAGGACGTAGACGCCGATGAAGACGGACACGAACGACTGCACCGACGAGGCCGCGTCGGCCAGCACGAGGAAGCCGACGCTCTCATCGCCCACGGGCCTCGATTCTCGCTCGGCATCGGGGTTCCTCCAGTCGACGAGTGGTCGGAGTCAAAGGGTGAGCCATCCGGTCGAGCGTCGACCCGTCGGGGCTCGTGCGGCTCTGCCCTGTCCTGTACCGCCATGTCCCGATTGGCCAGAACGCCGGGCCACCGACCTCCTCCCCACGATTCGAGCCTAAACGTGAACCCGTGACGTGTCTTTCACGTCTTCGTGCCGAAGGTGCGCCGATCGCTCCACATGGACGAGGAGCCCGGCGGCCGCCGGGGCATCAGGCCTGGTTGAAGAACGCGCCGACCGGATCGAGCGCGCGCGCCCGTTCCTCGGCGGAGACCTCGACGTTCCGCGGCGTCAGCAGGAAGACCTTGTCGGCGACGCGCTGCATGCTCCCGTCGAGCGCATAGGTGAGCCCGCTTGCGAAGTCGATCATCCGCTTGGAGAGCTCCGTGTCAGCCGCCTGAAGGTTGAGGATCACCGGCACGGAATCCTTGAACCGGTCGGCGATCTGTTGGGCGTCGTTGAAGCTGCGCGGAAGAACGAGGTGGACGCGGACCTGCGACGAGCCGCCGTCGACGCCACGCAGCCGGCCACGGCGCGACGAGGCACGCGCCGCGGAGACCGAGAGCTCCGGCTCGGACCCGCTGTCGGGGTCGCTCCATTCCTCTTCCTGACGACGCCGCGGCAGCCGTCGGACGTTCGCCGCCCGCTCGCGACGACGGTAGTCGCGGTCGCCCTGCTCGTCCGTCATCGAGAGGTCGTCGTCCCATTCCTCGTCCTCGGCGATCCCGAAGTAGACGAGGGTGCGATTCCAGACGTCTCCGAGGCCCATCTCAGGCAGGATCGTAGTCGGCGCGCGTGACGGCGTTGCCTGACGTCTGCTCCGGCGACGGGGCAGTTCCGGCCCGCGAAGCGGAGCCGCCTTCAGGGATCTGCGCCGCCGAAGGCGGGGATCGGCCGCGGGCGCGATCCGCTTCTGCGGATCGCGCGCTAGCGGAGAAGAATCGAGCCAACCCGGATCAGCGTCGCGCCCTCCTCGACCGCGACCGTCCAGTCCTGCGAGGTGCCCATCGAGAGCTGGGCCAGCCCGTACTCCGCGGCGAGCTCGGCGAGGCGCCTGAACGACGCGCGGGAGGCCTCCGGCTCGGCGGCCAGAGGAGGCATCGTCATCAGCCCCCGGATTCCGGCATGGAGGGAGAGGAACCGCTCGATCTCCTCCGGCGCGATACCCGACTTGGAGGTCTCGCCCGAGAGGTTCACCTCGAGCAGCGCGGGGACCGCGAGCCGGCGGGCGGAGGACTCGGAGTCGAGCGAGTGCACGAGCTCGCAGATCCCGTTAACGACCTTGACCTTGTTCGACTGGAGGTGACCGATGAAATGCCAGCGGAAGGCGTCACCGTAGACAGCGTGCTTCGAGAGCAGATCCTGGGCGCGGTTCTCGCCCACGACCTCGACCCCGGCCTCGGCGAGCGCGGCGAGTTCCTCGACCGAAACGTACTTCGTCGCAGCCACCACCGTGACGCCCTCTCCCACGCGCTCGCGGATGCGCTGATAGCGCTCTCGCACCGCTTCGGCTGTCAGTCCCGCCATCGTCTCGCCCGCTCGAGCAGCGCTTCCCGCTCGTTCAACTCCGGATCCTCGACAACCTCGTCGAGCAGGCGCGCGAGAGTGGCGCCGAGCTCCGGCCCCTCGCGGTACCCGTCCGCGATGAGGTCGTCCCCGCCGACGGCGAGGTCGGCCAGCAGGTGTGGGCTCGCACCCTCCTCGGCGAGCAGGCGCTCGAGCGTCACGAGGTGCTCGAGCTCCCAGTCCTCGACGAGCTTGGCGCCGAGATCGGCCCGCTTCAGCGCGACGAGCTGTGCTGCGAGCTCTGCTCCGTGCGAGGCGAGGAAGCGGCGGGCGAAGAGCGCGTCGATCGGCCCGTCGAGCCGGAACGAGTGCCCGGCCACGAGCTTCCCGACCTCGTCCCGCAGCCGGTTCGGGTAGCGCAGGCGGCGGAGAACCGCGAGCGCGAGCTCGGCGCCGCGTGCCGCGTGCCCGCCGCCGGCTCTGTCGGCCGCGGGCTTGCGGAGGTCGTGGAGGAGCGCGGCGAGCCGCACGGCGAGGTCGCCTCGCGCATCGGCGGTGCCCTGCACGACTGCGAAGACGTGCTCGTCGAGCGCGACGGGCTGGCGTCCCTCGGGCAGCACATAGCCGATCGCCTGCGCGAACTCGGGGATCACCTCGACGAGCGCACCCGTGTCACGCGCGAGCCAGAGCGCCGCCGCAGGGCGCCGCCCGAGCAGGAGCTTCGAGAGCTCTCCCATCCCGTCGGCCGCCTGCCCGCCCCCGATGCGCTCGGCCGAGACGTTGGCGAGCCCGCTCGCCTCGGCTTGCATCTGCGCAACGGTGGCGGCCGTGAGCGTGAAGTCGAGCTGCGAGACGAGGCGGAGCCCCCGCAGGATCCGGAGCGGGTCCTCGGCGAAGCTCGTCGGCCCGACGGTGCGGAGCTCGCGCCGCTCGAGATCGTCGCGACCGCCGAAGGGGTCGACGAGCTCACCGGTCTCGAGCCGGCGGGCCATCGCGTTCACCGTGAAGTCGCGGCGCGCCATGTCGTCGGCGATCGAGACTGTCGGGTCTGCGACGATCTCGAAGTCGCGATGACCTGGCCCCGTGCTCCGCTCGCGGCGCGGGGGCGTTAGCTCGATCCCCGACGGCGCGAGCGCGCGAACCGTCCGGTCGTCCGGGTGGAAGCGGACGCCGACGAGCTGGCCGTGCACCTCCATGTCCTCGACCCTGCCGTGCGGCTCGAGCGCAGCGCGCAACCCGAAGTGGTCGAGCCCCGGCACGAGGAAGTCCTCGTCGGCATGCTCGAGCCCGAGCAGCTCGTCACGCACCGCTCCGCCTACCACGTAGGCGTCGATCTCGAGCGAGCGGACAAAACGACGGATCTCGGTGCTCATCGGCTTGCCTCCACCCCGCGAAGCGAGGTGTCAGAGGTGGGCGATCGCCTCGATCTCGACGAGGGCGCCGGCCGGGAGTTGGGCGACCGCGAACGTCGAGCGGGCGGGTGGGCGCTCGCCAACGTGCTGTGCGTAGACCTCGTTCATCGCCTGGAAGTCGTCGAGGGACCGCATGAAGACGGACGTCTTGACGAGCTTCGCGAGCGAGCTTCCCGCCGCCTCGAGGATCGCGGCGAGGTTCGCAAGCGCCTGCTCGGTCTGGGCCGCGATGTCCCCCTCGACGGATGCCGCGCCCGGGCGGAGGCCGACCTGGCCCGCGACGAAGACGAAGTCGCCTGCGACGATCGCCTGGTTGTAGGGCGCACCCTGGAACGGCGCAGGCGCCTCTTCGGTGCGGATCACGGTCTTCTCCACGGTTCCTCCTTGGTGGTCAGATGGCGGGCGAGGTGGCGCGAGAGAGCGCAACGCCGAGCGCCTTGAAGATCGCGGCGAGAGCGTGACCCGTGTCCTCGCCCTCGATCAGGCGGACGTGGACGGTGAGGCCGGCCTCGTCGGCGAGCCGGGAGAGGAAGCGCGCAGCGAGATCGGTACCGAGGCCGCCCGCGCCCGTCAGGTCGGCGTTCGAGGCGACAAGTGGCGTGCCCGAGCGCTCCACGACGACCATCGCGAGCGCCTCGGCGGCCGGCACGGTCGCCTCGCCGAGCGCTCGCTGCGGGAGGCGCGGCGCGATCGCACGACCAAACGCCGTCCCTGCCGCGTCGACCTCCGCCTCCGGGTCGTCCGGCTCGATCTCGAGCGCGAGGTCGAAGCGTCCGGCCCGCGCGAGCTCGGTCAGCAGGTGGTCGAGCACCGGCACCCCGGTCGCAACGTTGGCGTTTCCGGTCCCGTCCGTGATCCGCGCGCCGCTCGGGCTCATAGGTCGGCGCGCTCGATCGTGGCACCGAGCTCGCGCAGACGCTCGTCGATCCGCTCATACCCACGGTCGATCTGACCGACGTTCCCGATCGTCGAGGCGCCCTCGGCACAGAGCGCGGCGATCACCATGGCCATGCCGGCGCGGATGTCTGGGCTTTCGAGCCGTTGGCCGTAGAGCTTCGCCGGCCCAGTCACGACCACCCGGTGCGGGTCGCAGAGAATGATCCGTGCGCCCATCGAGACCAGCTTGTCGACGAAGAAGAGGCGGCTCTCGAACATCTTCTCGAAGACGAGCACGGTGCCCCGGGCCTGCGTCGCGGCGACGACCGCGATCGACGTCAGGTCGGCCGGGAAAGCGGGCCAGATCCCGCTCTCGATCTTCGGAATCTGATCGCCGAGGTCGTCGACGACGTGGAGCTCCTGGCCGGGCGGCACGCGCACGCTCGTCTCCCCCACCTCGAGCGCGATCCCGAGCTTCCGGAATGCCGGCACGATCGAGATCAGATCCTCGGGCTCGATGTCGGCGATCGTCACCTCGCCGCCCGTCGCCGCCGCGAGCGCAGCGAAGCTCGCCACCTCGACGTGTTCTGGGCGGATCCGGTGCGTCGTCCCGCCGAGCTGCTGGACGCCGCGGATCCGCAGGACGTTCGAGCCGATCCCGTCGATCTCGGCCCCGAGTGCGACGAGGAAGTGGCAGAGATCCTGGATGTGCGGCTCGCACGCGGCATGGCCGACGACCGTCTCTCCCTCGGCGAGCACCGCGGCCATGACCGCGTTCTCCGTCCCCATCACCGACGCCTCGTCGAGAAAGAGGCGCGTGCCCCGCAGGCCGTCGGTGCGAAGGTCGTACGCGCCGTTCAGGTCGACGTCGACGCCGAGCTCCATGAACGCGTGGATGTGGGTGTCGAGCCGGCGCCTGCCGATGACGTCCCCACCGGGAGGCGGAACGGTCGCCCGCCCGAACCGGGCGAGAAGGGGGCCGGCGAGGAGAAACGACGCCCGTATCTCGCGCGAGAGGCCGGGTGCGAGCGAGGTCTTCTCGACGCTCGTCGGGTCGACGGACACCTCGTTGTCACCCGACCACCTCACCGAGGCGCCTAGGTCGACGAGGATCTCGAGCATTGTCTCGACGTCACGGATCCTCGGCACGTTCGAGAGGGTCACGGGCTCGGAGGCGAGCACCGTCGCAGCGAGGATCGGCAGCGCCCCATTCTTGTTGCCCGATGCGCGAACGGTGCCCTGAAGTGGCCGCCCGCCTTCGATCACGAAGGACTGCATGCGGGGCAGTATCGTACTTCCCCTCTTGGAGGTGACCCGCGACCGAGCCTGGGCGACCCTGACGCAGTACACGACGACCGAGTCGCTGCTCCGTCATGCGCTCGCCGTGGAGGCATCGGTGAGGAGCTACGCGCGCCGCGGTGGCGAGGACGAGGAGCTCTGGGGCAGCGTCGCACTGCTCCACGACTTCGACTACGAGATTCACCCGACGCTCGACGAGCATCCACAGAACGGCGCTCCGATTCTGCGAAAGGAGGGCTATCCCGAGGAGGTCGTCGAGGCGGTGCTCTCGCACGCCGAGCACCTCGCGATGCCCCGGGACACGCCGCTCAAGCGGGCGCTCTTCGCGTGCGACGAGCTCTCGGGGTTCGTCCACGCGTGCGGTCTCGTACGGCCGACCGGTCTGGACGGACTCGAGCCGAGGTCGGTACGCAAGAAGCTGAAGCAGCCGTCGTTCGCGGCGGGCGTCCACCGGGACGAGGTGTACGCGGGAGCGGAGCTCCTCGGTCTCGAGCTCGACGAGCACATCTCGAACGTCGTCGCCGCCCTTCGGCCGATCGCGGGCGAGCTCGGGCTCCGCACCGCCGCCGACGCGGCCTGACGCGTTCCCCGACCGCGCGCCCCGCGCAGTTATCCGTCCAATGCGTTAGCGAGCCGTTCGAGATCGCGGTCGCTCGTCCACCATCCGCACGAGACGCGAACGAGCCCTCGCCCGGGGATCTCCCGCACGTGGACACCCGCCTCGTGCAAACGCGCGACGAGCTCCGAGGGATCGCCCTCCGGCCGGAACGAGACGAGCGTCGACACGGCCCCCGGCTCGACGAGCTCGACCCGCGACCGTAGGAGCTCACGGCAATGCGCGGCCGTCGCGGTGGAGCGCTCGAGCCACCACGGCGGCCTCAAGGCGAGTGCCGCTGCGAGTGCCTTCAGCGTCCCGTGAGCGAGCCAGGTCGTCTCGAGGCGCCGGGCACCCGGCTGGGGCTCGAAGGAGCCGTCCGGGTCGTAGCGTCGCTGCCCGAAGTAGCTCGGTGAGACGACCGCGAGCCGCTCCGGGTCGGCGACGACGAGGGCACCGGTCGTGTCGGGGCCGCAGAGCCACTTCTGACCGGAGATCGTGAGGAAGTCGACACCGTCGAAGGTCGTCTCGATCGCGCCGACCGACTGCGCCCCGTCGGCGAGCACGGGAACGCCACTGCGCGCCCGGAGCTCCGCTACCGGCAGCACCGCACCGGTCGTCCAGAGCACCTCGGAGACCGCGATCAGCCGTGTCCGCGAGCTCACGGCCGCGAGGATCCGTTCGGGCTCGGGGTCGACGACGACCACGCGGGCGCCCGACGCGCCGACCGGGCCGAGCAGCCCGAAGTGCTCGTCGGTCGTCGTCACGATCTCGTCATCCGGTCCGAGCCCGAGCCCGCGCAGCACGATCCCGCAGCCCTCCGTCGTCGAGGTCGTCAGCGCGACCTGCGCCGGCTCGACCTCGGCCAGCCGCGCGAAGCCGGCCCGCAGCTCGTCGCGCGTCGCGAGCATCTGGTCGAAGTACGGCTGTCCGCTACGTCCCTCGGCGAGGTCGCGCGCGTTTCCCTCTGCGAGCGCGTCCGCGACGGGGCGGGCCAGGGGACCGACGGTGCCTGCGTTCAGGTACGCGAGCCGCTCGAGCACGGGGAAGAGCGCGCGGGCCTCTTCGAAGGTCATCGGCTGCCCCGCAGGCGCACGCGAAGCTCGACGGGCGCGTGATCCGAGAGCACTGCGCCATTGTGCAGGCGTGCCTCGCGCGGCCAGACGTGCAGCGGCGAGACCTCCGCCCCGCGCACGAGGACATGGTCGATTCCTCGGCCGGGGGCGCTGTACCCGTCGAGCGCCGGCTCACGGACGTTGAAGTCGCCGGCCAGCACGATCGCGTCCCCGTCCCGGGCGTGACGCTCCGCGAACGCGCGGGCGCGTTCGAGCTCGGCCAGAGGCACCTCCGGCCGAGCGAAGTCGTTCGTCGCATGGAGGTTCGCGACCACGACCCCGTCGAGTCGCACCGCGGAGACGAGCCGCGGCTCGCGACGCGTCTCACTCACCCGGTCGCGGCCGCGATCGTCGACGCGGTGCTTTCCGGCGACGAGGATCGCGTTCGCCTGGCCTGCGAGGGCCGAGCGGAAGAACGCCTCGTGCCATCGCGTCAGCCAGCCGGTGAGCGGCGCCGGCCACACGGGAAGCCGGGTCACGGCGGGCACCGAGGTCATGCCTCCGCTCCACTCGCCGAGCCGCAGCAGGGCCCAGACGGGAACTTCCTGGAGGCAGAGAACGTCCGGCCGGTCGGCCGTCGCCAGCTCGACCATCTCGCGGAGGTAGCCACGCCGTCCGGGCGGATTGGTGCGTCCGTGGAAGACGTTCCAGCTGCGGACGAGGAGCTCCAAACGCGTCTCTACTGTACGAACGTGCACGTCGTCCTCGCCGATCCACCGGCGTTCACGCCGCCGTACGACCACGAGCTGGCTGCGGCGCTCGCCCGCGCAGGCGCCGAGGTCGAGCTCGTCACGGCACCCTTCCGGTTCGGTCGGCGGCCGTCCCCGGACGGCTACCGGCTCGAGGAGAGCTTCTATCGACGCTCCTCGGGGATCGAGAACCGCGCCGCCCGGATCGCCGCGCGGCTCGTGGAACACCCGGTCGCGATGCGCCGTCTGCTGCGACGAGAGACCGACGTCCTCCACCTGCAGTGGCTCGCCGCGCCCGAGCTCGACGTGGCACTCCTCCGCTCGTCGCGCCCGCTCGTCTTCACCGCGCACGATCTCCTGCCTCGCCGCACCCGGGGTCGCCGGCGTCTCTGGCTGCGGCTCTTCGGACGCTTCGACGCGATCGTCGTGCACTCCGAGCGCGGGCGCGAGACACTCGCTGCACTCGGCGTCCCGTCCGAGCGGCTGCACGTGATCCCGCATGCCGTGTTCCGCAGCGACCCGGCTCGCGCAGACGACGGCAGAACGGTGCTCGCGCCGGGCGTGATCCGGCCGTACAAGGGCCTCCCTGACGCAATCGAGGCGGTGCTGTCGATCGCGGACGCGCGGCTCGTCGTCGCCGGCGACCCGAGGATCCCGCTCCACGACCTCCGTGCGAGGGGTGGGACTAGGGTCGAGTGGCGGCTCGGGTACCTCGGCCCGAGCGAGCTCGAGCAGGCGCTCGCGGAGGCGACCGTCGCCGTCTTCCCCTACCGGGCGGAGCTCGACCAGTCGGGGGCACTTCTTCAGGCGCTCGGGGCGGGCGTTCCCGCCGTCGTCTACGACGTGGGTGGGCTCGGAGAGGTCGTCGAACGGTTTGGAGCGGGCCGCGTCGTGACTTCGGGCGACCTCGGGGGCCTCAGCCAGGCCCTCGGCGAGCTCCTCGGTGACGCAACCGCTCTCGCCGACGCACGCGCGGGGGCCGAGCGTGCGCGGTCGACGCTTACGTGGGACGAGGCCGCCAAAGCCCATCTCGGGCTCTACCGGAGTCTCTCGTGAGGTTCAGGCGCCCACCCGAGAGTCCTTTCGCCGACCTCGTCGAACGTCAGCTGCGCCTCTTTGCCGAGGACGAGTCCGGCCTCCTCGAGGAGGCCACCGAGTCGGAGGAGGCGTGGGTCCGAGCGGGACGCGAGTCCGCGGAGGAGTCCTACGGCGACTACCAGCTCGTCGTCGACGCGATCGCCGACGCGCTCCTCTCGCTCCGCGACACCTACGCCCAGACGCTCCCCGCGGAGACCGCCGACGAGTATCGACGGGCGTTCGCGGTCGCAGTCGCGAGGCAGTACCGGCGTTACGCGTCGGTCGTCGCCGATCTCGAGCCCTGATCCGGCCCGTCCTCCGGCTCGAGCACGAGCTCGGGCTCGGAGCGAGGACGGAGCGAGCGCGCGAGCTTCAGGTGGGTCGCCGCCTCGTCGTGCCTGCCCTGGTTCGCGAGCGCCCTGCCGAGCGCATAGTGGGCGTAGTCGTCGGTCGGGGACAGCTCGAGCACCTTGCGGAACTCCGATTCCGCCTCCGCCCAGCGGCGGATCCGGAAGTAGGCGATGCCGAGCGCCTCGCGGATCGACGCCTTGTCCGGCTCGAGGCGCTTCGCCTTCTCGAGCGCCACCGTCGCCTGCGCCGGCATGCCGTCCCGAAGATGGCTGCGGCCCTGCTGGAAGAGGTCGTAGGCGGTGCTCATCTCGTCATCGTGCCCGCGCCGTCAAGCCGTGACGCAGCGACCGCAGGGAGACGAGCCGGCGGACGCGCGCGGCCGGGCGCTCACGCTCGCGCGCGGCGCCGAGGACCCGGTCGAGCTCGCGCCGGGCGCGGCCCGCGGCCGTCTGCGACCGCTCGGGCGGGCCGAACCTGGCATCCGCGAGGGCGGCGGTAAGCGAGGCGACAGGGAGCCGGAGAACCGCCTGGGCGATCCCGCCCAGCTCCGTGAGCGTCGTTCCGCGCGGCACCTCCCCGCCGCGGTCGAGGATCTGCGCGACGAGCTCGTCGCGGACACCGGCCGCAAGGGCGCGCGGGGAGCGGCGCCGGAGTCGGCGCGCGCTACCGACGGTCTTCGTCGAGACGACGATCCCGAGGGCGAGGAACGGGAGCGCGCCCACCACCAGGAGCCACCACGGGAAGCTCTCACTCGCGGGCGCTCCGGGTGTCGCCCGGCCACCGGCGCCACCGTCGTCCGGGAGCCCCGGATTGAAGTCGAGGAACCGTCCGGTCCCGAGCGCGGCGACGGCATCGGCCGAGTCGGAGGCGAGCGTGTAGACAGCCGAGAGCAGCCCTCTGCCCGGTGTCGGATCGAACGCGAGCCAGCCGTACCCTGCGAACCACGCCTCGACCCATGCATGGGCCTGCTGGTCGGTCACCGTCCAGACGCCGCCCTTCCACGTGCCCGCCGTGAACCCGACGGCAACCCGCGCCGGGACGCCGATCGTGCGCAGCATGAGGGCCATCGCCCCGGCGTAGTGCTGGCAGTAGCCCGCGCGGGTCACCTCGACGAAGTCGACGAGAGGCGGCCCGGAGCCCGTCGGTGGCTGCTCTTCGTAGCGGAACCCGCCGTCACGCCGGAGGAAGCGCTCGAGCAGGAGTGTTGCTTCGTACGGAGAGCGAGCGCGCGCCGTTCGACGTCGGGCTTCTTCCCAGAGCGGCCGGTAGGCCCACAGCGGCTGATAGCGGTCGTCCGTGAAGTAGAGGTCGACCCGCTCCTCACGACCGGAGGCCCCGTAGACGGGAAACCGCGCGTTGCTGAGGTCGAGGTATCTCCCCACCGCCTCCGGGTAGCGCGCGGGTGAGCGCGCGAGCTGTCGGGGCGTCGGGCTCGGCGAGTAGCTCCAGACCGTGTACGTCGTCCCCTGTCGCAAGGCGCTCGCGGCCCGCATCACGCCGCCGTCGAGGTACAGCACCCGACCGAACGACCCTTCGAGTCGCGCGGGCTGGGATGCCGCCGGAAGCCGCGTCTCGTCGAGGGCGCCGATCGCGACGGTCTGCCGCAGCCACTGGTCGGGTCGGCGGTCACGCGCGGGAACGAGCGGGTCCGGCGGCAGCCGGCGGCGCGGTCCTCCGGTCGCGATCGGGTAGAGGTTCTCGAGCCAGCGATCGTCGGTGAACGTCTCGAGGGTCGACACGCGCCAGTACTCGGCCCGGCGTGGTGCACGAACCTGGAGAACCGTCGTCGGTCTCGTGGGGAACTCGACTCCGTCGTAGTTCGCGTCCCAGACGTAGGCGACGCTCACGGGCCTGTCGCCGCGCGCGAACGGATCCCACCCACGCCAGTCGAGGTGCTTCGTGCCCGGGACGAGCCCTGCCATCGCCACCCCTGCCGAGGCGGCGACGAGGCAGCCGGCGACGACGACGCCGGTTGCCAGACGAGCGCCACCCGAAGCCCGCAGAGCGACCGACGACCAGAGGACGGCGCCGAGCGCGAGCGCCCCGACGAGGAGCGCGTGCCCGTCGTCGACGAGCGCCGCTGGAAGGCACACGCCCGCCGCAAGGCCCGCGGCGACGACGCGGGGATTCCTCGTGCCGAGCCCGAGCGTGACGAGGATCCCGAACGCGAGGGCGCTTAGGACGACGAGGTCGTGCAGCGCGGGGTACGCCTCCGGGTCGAACGGCGCGCGGATGGCCGGTGCGTCGTGCAGCGCTCCCCAGGCGCTCCGCAGCGCGTCGTGTGGGAGCTGTGCGTACACCGCGCAGAGCCCCACGGTGGCGGCAACCGCAGCGATCAGGAACCGTCCGCGAGGTGAGCGTGCAACAAGCGGTGAGAGCGCGAGGGCCCCTGCGACGAGGTACGCGGGCCAGTCGATCGGCTCCTCGAGGAGCGTCCAGGTGAGCAGCAGGACGCCGACGGCCGGGGCCGCCGCGATCACGAGCCGAGACCTGCTATCCGACACCTGCCACCCGTCTCCGCAACGCGCCGAGCGCCTCGGGCAACGAGTCGCCGCGCCGAACGACGGCGAGCGCGACCCCCGCCCCTGCGAGCCGTGCGAGCGCCGGTGTCGGGCTCGCAGGCGTGCTCGTGCCGTACGTCGACGCGTCGACGTGGACGAGGGCGCTCGAGCGGCCGCCGGCCGCGCGAGCGACGAGAGCGTCCGCGACGACCGCCGGCCTGCTCGTCACGACGACCACCTCGGGCACCGACCCGGTCGCCGCCCTCGGGGCGAGCAGCTGTGCGAGCGGCACGCCCTCGACGGGCTCGACGGAGGCGAGCGCGTCGAGGGCCTCGTCCCAGTCTCGCCCGAGCGCTTGGACGCGCAGCGTCACGGGTGGCGAGGCTGCGACGACGAGCAGCGTGCGTCGGGCGCGGGCCGCGTACGCGTGGAGCAAGCCGGCGGCGACCCGCACGCTTTCGTCGAGGCTCGAATCGCCGCGTGAGCCTGCCTGCGTCGCGGCGTCGGCGTCCAGCACGATCGCGACACTGTCGCGAGGGGCGTCCTCGAGCTCTCGCACCATCAGCTCGCCCCGCCGTGCGGAGGTTGGCCAGTGCACGGCGCGCAGCGGCTCGCCCTCGACGTAGTCGCGCACGCCGTGCGGGTCGAGCCCGCTCTGGCGGCGGACGCCCGCCCTCCTGCCGCCGTCTCTCCACCCACCCGTGTCCGTGAAGAGCGTCGCGAGCTCCGGGACGCGCGGACGGACGACAATGCTCGTCTCGCTCGGGACGGGGATCTCGACGCGAACGAGCCCGAGCGGGTCGTCGACGACGAGACGGCCAGGCCCGAGCGCGTACCGGCCGCGCGGCACGTTCTCGAGGACGAGGCGCGACCTGCCGCCGGGCGGGACGCGGGCAACGACCTCACCGAGCACGCCGACCCGCTCGCGCCATTCTGCCCGTACCGCGAGCAGCCTCCTGCCGCGCACGCGAGCCTCGAGAGTGAGGTGCCCGCCCTCGATCGGCGTCGCGGGGAGTGGGAGACGCTCCACCGTAACGCTCTGTCGGGTGGCCAGCGCCCACAGATCCGACGCCGCGAACGCGAGCGCCAGGCCGACACCGAGCACCCACAGCGTCGTCGAGCCGACGAGCCACGCGACGCCCGCCACCCCGAGCCCGAGGGAGACCGCGCCGAGGCGGTGGATCACATCGGCACCGGGGTGCCGGCCAGCGCCTCCGTGACGACGTCGGTCGCCTCGACGCCCGTCGCGCGAGCTTCCGGGGCCAGGATCAGCCGGTGCGCGAGCACGGAGACTGCCAGCGCCTGCACGTCCTCCGGCACGACGAAGTCGCGTCGCTCCACGAGCGCGCGTGCCTTGGCGAGGCGCAGGAGCGCGATCCCCGAGCGCGGGCTCCCGCCGAGGGAGAGCCGAGAGCTCGCCCGCGTGTGGCGCAGAAGCGCCACGACGTAGCGCGTGACCGTCTCTTCGACGTGGACGCCCCTCGCCGCCTCGATCGCGTCGACGAGCTCGGCGTGAGCGGCGACCGGTCGCAGGGTGTCGAGCGGCGGCTCCGTGGTCTGCTCGGCGAGCATCCGGGCCTCGTCGCCGAGCGGCGGGTAGCCGATCGTCATGCGAACGGCGAAGCGGTCGAGCTGCGCCTCCGGCAGCGGATACGTGCCCTCGTACTCGACGGGGTTCTGGGTCGCGATCACGAGGAACGGCCGCTCGAGCGCGTGGGTCGCGCCGTCGACCGTCACCTGCGTCTCCTGCATCGCCTCGAGGAGCGCGGACTGCGTCTTCGGGGAGGCGCGGTTGATCTCGTCGACGAGGAGGATGTTCGCGAACACGGGGCCGGGGCGGAACCGAAACGCGCCGCTCTGTCGGTCGAAGACGCTGACGCCGGTCACGTCGGAGGGCAGCAGGTCGGGCGTGAACTGCACGCGGTGGAAGGACAGGTCGAGGGAGCGCGCGATCGCCTTCGCCAGCACGGTCTTCCCGACACCCGGGACGTCCTCGACGAGCACGTGCCCCTCCGCGAGCAGGCAGAGGAGCGGGAGCCGAAGTGTCTCTGGCGCAGCGTGCACCGCGGAGCCGAGGTTCGCAACGACCCGCTCGGCGAGGGCAGCCGCATCGGTCGGCCCGGCAAGCGACTCGATCGCCCGCTCGGTCACGCGTCGCTCCCGAGGAGCGCCTCGACCTCGTCGAGGATCGCCGCCGCGATCACGGGCTTCGAGGCCTTGGCGACGGTTCGCTCGCCTGCGCTCGTGACGAGCGTGACCTCGTTGTCGGGCGACTCGAAGCCGATGTCCGCGCGTCCCACGTCGTTGTAGACGACTAGGTCGAGGTTCTTGTCCGCGAGCATCGTGCGCTTCCGCGCGAGCCCCTCCTCCCCACTTTCGGCGCCGAACGCGACGAGCACCTGACCATTGCGCCGGCTTGCCCCGAGCGCGCGGGCGACGTCAGTCGTGGGCACGAGCTCGACCGTCCAAGGCTCGGAGCCCTTCGGCCGCTTGTCCGCGAGCGGCTCGGCCGCCCGGTAGTCACCGACCGCAGCGGCCATCAGCACGACGTCCGCGTCGGAGCGGGCGAGAGCCTCGCGGCGGAGATCGGCCGCCGTCGGGGTCGGCACGACTTCGACGCCCGGCGGCGCCTCGACCTGGAGGTTCGCGGCGAGCAGGGTGACGGATGCGCCGCGGCTGCGAGCCTCCTCGGCGAGCGCCACGCCCATCCGGCCGGACGAGCGGTTGCCGACGAACCGCATGGCATCGAGCGGTTCGCGTGTCCCACCTGCGGTGACGAGCACCCGCTTGCCCGCCAAGGCCCCGTTGTGCTCGGCCGTCTCGAGGAGCCCGTCGACGCGGCGGGCGACGGTCTCGGGCTCGCTCATCCGGCCGGCCCCGACAAGCCCCTCCGCGAGCTCGCCGTGCTCCGGTCCAACGAGCTCGGCGCCCCGCGAGACGAGCAGGGCGAGGTTCGCCTGCGTTGCGGGGTGCTCCCACATCGCGGTGTTCATCGCCGGCGCGAGCACCAACGGCCCGCGATGAGCGAGCGCGGTCTCGGTGAGCAGGTCGTCGGCGAGACCGTGCGCGAGCCGCGCCATCGTGTTCGCGGAGAGCGGCGCGACGACGATCAAGTCGGCGTCCTGCAGATGCGGGTACGGGTCGGCCGGCCGCTCCTTCCGCGCGAGCGCCCAGAAGGTCTCGGCCGCGACGAACCGCTCGGCGCCCGCGGTTACGATCGGCGTCACGTCGTGCCCTGCGCGGACGAGGAGTCGCACGAGTTCGCACGCCTTGTACGCGGCGATGCCGCCGGTCACGCCGACGAGGATGCGCGCCACGCTCGTAGTGTGCCTCCCGTGTCCGAGTCCCGTGTCCGATTTCAGGCGGACACGTGCTCCACGACCGGGAGAAGAGCAGATGTCCGACTGAAGTCGGACATCGGAGCCGCGCGAGCTACTGCGCCGCGGGAGGCCCGTAGGCGAAGTTGAGCTTCCCGCGGGAGATCTCTTCCATCGCCATCGTGAGGTAGTTCTTCGAGCGGGACTCGACGAGCGGCGGCGGGGCGTCCTCGAGACCGAGGCCCTCGCCGAGCTGGTGGTGATAGTTGTTGATCTGCCGGGCGCGCTTCGCGGCCATGATCACGAGCGCGTACCGCGACGCGGGATCCGTCTTCGTGCGCGTGTGCTCGAGAAGCTCGTCGATCCGTGGCTCGATCATCGGCCGACGATGGTACCTGCGAGCTGGAGCTCCCGTTCGACGATCGCGACGAGCACCTCGCTCGCCCGGTGGAGGTCGTCGTTCCGAACCATGTAGCGGAACTCGTGCGCGCGCTCGAGCTGATGATGGGCGATCATGATGCGGTCCTCGATCTCGCCGGTCGACTCCGTCGCGCGCTCGCGGAGGCGCCGCTCGAGCTCGTCGACGTCGGCCGCGATGAAGATCGTGCACGCGCCCTCGACCTCCTCCTGCACACGCCGGGCGCCGTCGAGCTCGAGCTCGAGCACGCAGATGCGCCCCTGCTCGGCGATTCGCTCGATCTCCGAGCGCAGCGTGCCGTAGCGCTTGTGCGAGACGTACTCGACCCACTCGAGGAACTCGCCGGCCGCGACCCGCGCGCCGAACTCGTCTTCGCCGAGGAACCAGTACTCGCGGCCGTGCTCCTCGCCGGGACGTTGGGACCGGGTCGTCGCCGAGACCGCGACCTCGAGCTCTGGCAGCCGGACGAGCAGGGCGCGGATCAGCGTGCCTTTGCCTGCGCCCGAGGGGCCGGTGACGACGAACACGGAACGCACGGCGAGTGGCCGGCCGGCTCGGCCGGAGGTCACCTCTGATGAAAGAGATTGACGAGCTCGCCGCGCTGGCGCTCGGAGAGGCCGCCCACGGTCTTCGACTGGCTGATCCGGCACTGGTTGAGGAGCCGCGCGGCCTTCACACGACCGAATTTCGGCACCGCCATCAGCATGTCGAAGACTTTTGCCGTCGACACGTACTCCGGCGGGTCGAGAAGGATCGCCTCGATGTGTATCCGGCCTTCCTTGAGGTCCTTCTTCAGCTGAGCACGCCGGACGCGGATGTCGTTTGCACGCTGCAGGGCTTCCATTCGTTGATCCAGAGAGCGGGCCGGGGCCTGCGCATGCGTCTTGGACGTGACCATGGAGCGCACGAGTCTAGCACTGTCCACGGGTGAATCAAGCGCTACCGTTTTTCGCAATTTGCAGAGATTTTTCTACTCTGACAACGGATTGCCGGCAGGCGTCGAGCGGATCCCCGAGCCCGAGTCGGGTCGCCTCGGCGGCGAGCTCGGCGCGGATCCGCGTCGGCGCCCCCGGGTCGGAGAAGAGCACCGTGCCGAGCGCTACCGCGCTCGCCCCGACGGCGACGAGCTCGAGCGCGTCGAGGCCGGTGACGACGCCGCCCATCCCGACGATCGGAACGTCGACGGCCGAGGCGCACGCGTGCACGCACGCGAGCGCGACGGGCTTGAGTGCCGGTCCCGAGTAGCCGCCGACGGCCCGCGCCAGCATCGGGCGAAGGCGCGCGTCGAGGGCGAGCCCGCGGATCGTGTTGACGAGCGAGAGGCCGTCGGCGCCCTCCGCGACGACCGCGCGAGCCGAGGCGGCGATGTCCCACTGCGCGGGCGAGAGCTTCGCGTAGAGCTGCTTCCGGGTCGCGGCCCTGGCGGCCGCCACGAGCTCCGCGGCGGCCTCGGGCGCCTCCTCGACGTTCGGGCACGAGAGGTTGAGCTCGAAGGCGGAGACGGCGTCCTCCTCGTCCAGCCGGGCGCACGACGCTGCGAAATCCTCGACCGAGAATCCTCCGACCGATACCCAGATCTCCCGCCCGAGCGTCGCGAGGCGAGGCAAGTGGTCGGCCACAAACCCGTCGAGACCGGGCCCCTGCAGCCCGATCGAGTTCAGCATCCCGTGCGCGGTCTCCGCGATCCGGACGGGTGGATTGCCGACCCGCGGCTCGGGCGTGATCGTCTTCGTCACGAACACGTCGAGCATCCGCGCGACATCCGGCGCGGCGAGTGCGTCGAGGCATCCCGACGCGTTCAGGAGGCGGACGGGCATCAGGCGGCAGCCCGCAAGACGGGGCCTTCGAGGCAGAGCCGGACGTACCCTCCGTCCCGCTCGACGACGCAGCCGTAACAGGCGCCGTAGCCGCACGCCATCGGCGCCTCGTGGGCGAGCTGCGCGCCTGGCACGAGCCGCGCGACCGCGTCGAGCATCGCCTGGGGCCCGCAGGCGAGGACATCGCCCGGCTCGGCGGGAAGTGCGTCGGTCACGAGCGTCGGATCGATCACGACCTCTGCGTTCGGGACGAGCGCGGCCGCCTCGGCGTGATGCGCCGTCCGGAATCCGAGGAGTGCTAGAGGTCGCCCGAGCTGTTCGGAGAGGTACGGCAGCGGTGCGATCCCGATCCCACCGCCGACGAGCAACGGCCGCTCGACCGCGAGGTCGTAGCCGCGTCCGTACGGGCCGGAGACGGCGATCCGGTCGCCCGGCGCAAGCTTCGCGATTGCCCGCGTCCCGGGCCCGATCGGGTCGACGAGGAACCCGAGCTCCCCCGGTGGCGCGAGGCAGAGGCTGAACGGCCGCGGAAGGAGCCGGCCGGGCGCCTCGAGCATGAAGAACTGGCCAGGTGTGCCGGGCTGAAGCCCGGCACACCTTAGAAGAACAAGGCGGTACGGACCGACCGACTCGTTTCCGAGGACGGTGAGTCGCTCGCGGTGCATTTCTTAGCCGGCTTCGCCGGAGGCGAAGACGGCCGTACCGAAGGCGACGACGGCGACCCGCTCCTGGAGCGAGAGGGTCGCTTCCGTGCGGGCGTTCGCGATCGCGTGGACGGCCGCCGCCGCACCGGAGATCGTCGTGATGCACGGCACCCGAGCGCCGAGCGCCGCCTCGCGGATCAGGTAGCCGTCGGCCCGCGCGCCGGAGCCCTGCGGTGTGTTGACCACGAGGTTGCAGCGGTGCTCGCGGATCAGGTCGACGACCGTCTCCTCGCCCGGCTCGGCGTCGGCCACCTTGCCGACCTCCTCGACCTCGAGCCCGGCGGCGCGCAGCGTCCGCGCGGTACCGGTGGTCGCGACGAGCTCGAAGCCGAGCCCGGCGAGACCGGCCGCGATCGGCGCGATGCTCGACTTGTCGCCCTCGCGCACCGAGAGGAACGCGACGCCCGAGGTCGGGAGCGGCCGGCCGGCTGCCCGCTCGGCCTTCGCGAACGCGGTCGGCAGGTCGGAGGCGGTCGCCATCACCTCGCCGGTCGAGCGCATCTCCGGCCCGAGGACGGGGTCTGCGCCGGGGAAACGGGCGAAGGGCAGGACGGCGGCCTTCACGCTGACTTCAGTCGGTCGTGGCTGGCTGAGACGGAGGTCGGCGAGCTTGTCGCCGTGCGCGAGCCTGCACGCGGCCTCGACGAGGTTGATTCCGGTCGCCTTGCTCGCGAACGGCACCGTCCGGCTGGCGCGCGGGTTCGCCTCGAGCACGTAGACGGTCGAGTCGGCGATCGCGAGCTGGACGTTCAGCAGGCCGACAACGCCGAGCGCCGGCCCGAGCCGCTTCACGACGTGCTCGACCTCGAGCGCGTTCGCGAGCGTCAGCGACTGCGCCGGGAGCACGCACGAGGAGTCCCCCGAGTGGACGCCCGCCTCCTCGACGTGCTGCATGACGGCGCCGATGAAGACGTCGGTGCCGTCGCAGAGGGCATCGACGTCGATCTCGGTCGCGTTCTCGACGAAGCGGTCGATCAGCACCGGGCCGCTGACCGCCGCCATCCCGGCGCGCAGCTCCAGCTCGTTGTCGCAGACGCGCATTGCCCGCCCGCCGAGCACGTACGACGGGCGGACGAGCACCGGGTAGCCGATCTCGCGTGCGGCCGCGACCGCCTCCTCCGGACCCTCGACCGTCGACCACGGCGGGCAGCGGACACCGAGGTCGCGGGCAAGCGCACCGAAGAGCTCACGATCCTCCGCGAGGTCGATCGCGGCGTGCGGCGTCCCGAGGATCGTGTACCCGGCCGCCTCGATGTGGCGCGCGAGCCGGAGGGGCGTCTGGCCGCCGAACTGCGTGACGACGCCGACCGGCTGCTCGCGGTCGAGGACGGCGAGCACCTCCTCGGGCGAGAGCGGCTCGAAGTAGAGCCGGTCGGAGGTGTCGTAGTCGGTGGAGACGGTCTCCGGGTTGCAGTTGACCATCACCGCCTCGTAGCCGAGCGCCCGGAAGGTCTGGACGGCGTGGACGCAGCAGTAGTCGAACTCGATGCCCTGTCCGATCCGGTTCGGGCCGGAGCCGAGGATCACGACCCGCTTGCCGGTCGCGGGCGGCGGTCCCTCGTCGGCCTCGCCCCAGGTCGAGTAGAAGTAGTTGGAGCCGGCGTCGACCTCGCCGCCGCACGAGTCGACCCTGCGGTACGACGGGCGGATGCCGCGCGCGTAGCGCGTGCGGCGCACGTCGTCGCCGGACATGCCCCACGCCGCGCCGATCGAGTCGTCGCCCCAGCCTGCGCGCTTCGCACGCCTGATGTCGCCCGTCCTGAGCTCGCGCTTCGCGGCCTCGAGCTGCTCGACGAACCAGGGATGCAGACCCTCCGGGAGGTCGTCGATCGTCGCCCACGGCGTCGGCGATCCCGGCTCGAGCTCCCTCGAGCCAAACGACTTGAGAAACGCCTCCGTGAACGTCCGGCCGATCCCCATCGCCTCGCCGACCGATTTCATCTGTGTCCCGAGCTCGGTCGAGGCTCCCGGGAACTTCTCGAACGCGAAGCGCGGGAACTTGACGACGACGTAATCGAGCGTCGGCTCGAAGCTCGCCGGCGTCGTCTTCGTCAGGTCGTTCGGGATCTCGTCGAGCGTGTAGCCGACCGCGAGCTTCGCGGCGACCTTCGCGATCGGGTAGCCCGTCGCCTTCGAGGCGAGCGCGGACGAGCGCGAGACGCGCGGGTTCATCTCGATCACGCGCAGATCGCCGGTGTGGCGGTGCCGCGCGAACTGGATGTTCGAGCCGCCGGTTTCTACCCCAACTGAACGAACCACGGCGACGGCAGCGTCCCGGAGCTCCTGGTACGCCTCGTCGGAGAGCGTCATCTGCGGCGCGACCGTGACCGAGTCGCCCGTGTGGACGCCCATCGGGTCGAGGTTCTCGATCGAGCAGACGATCACGACGTTGTCCGCGCGGTCGCGGATCACCTCGAGCTCGAACTCGTCCCAGCCTCGGATCGACTCCTCCACGAGTACCTGGCGGATCGGGCTCTCGCTGAGACCTCTCTCCACCTGGCGGTGGAGAGAGACCAGGTCATCGGCGAAGCCTCCACCGTGCCCGCCCAGGGTGAAGGCGGGACGTACGACCGCCGGGATCGGGGCGTCGCTCAGATCGTCGAGGGACTCGACGATCACCGAGTGCGGGACCGCGAGTCCGCAGCTCTGGACGGCGTCGCGGAAGAGCTGCCGGTCCTCTGCGCGCCGGATCACGTCGATCTCGGCTCCGAGCAGCTCGACGCCGAGCTCCTCGAGCACGCCCGCGGCGGCGAGCTCCATTGCGAGGTTGAGGGCGGTCTGGCCGCCAAGGGTTGGCAGGAGCGCATCGGGCCGCTCCCGGCGGAGCACGTCGGCAACGCTCTCGAGGTCGAGCGGCTCGATGTACGTCCGGTCGGCGAAGCCGGGATCGGTCATGATCGTCGCCGGGTTCGAGTTGACGACGATCGTCCGGTAGCCGTCCTCGCGGAGCACCTTGAGCGCTTGACAGCCCGCGTAGTCGAACTCGCATGCCTGGCCGATCACGATCGGCCCCGAGCCGATCACGCAGATCGATTCGAGATCGCGTCTAGCCGGCATCGAGGCCCTTCACCCAGCGCTCGAGGATCGGCCACGCGTCGTGAGGGCCCGGCCCGGCCTCCGGGTGGAACTGCACGGACTGCGCCCGGAGCTCCGGGAAGTCGAAGCCCTCCACCGTGCCGTCGTAGAGCGAGACGTGAGTCGCCTCGGCCCTCTCCGAGGGGGTCACCGCGAAGCCGTGGTTCTGGCTCGTGACCAGCACGCGGCCGCTGCGACGGTCGAGCACGGGATGGTTCGCTCCGCGGTGCCCGAAGGGCAGCTTGGTCGTCTCGTGATCGGTCGCAAGCCCGATCAGCTGATGCCCCAGGCAGATCCCGAGCATCGGTACGCGCCCGAGCGTCTCGCGCACGACGCGCGTCTCCTCGACGAGCGGCGCCGGGTCGCCGGGGCCGTTCGAGAGGAGGACGCCATCGTGCGAGGCGAGCTCGTCGGGGTCGGTCACGTGCGGGAAGACAGTGACGGCGGCGCCCGCGCTCGCGAGCCGGCGGACGATCGAGCTCTTGACGCCGTAGTCCAGCACTGCGACCCGCACACGGCCGTCCTCGTGCGCGACGTACGGCGCAGGCGTCGAGACGCTCGCAACGAGCGCCGCCCCCTCCATCGAGGGTTGCGCACGCACTCGCTCGAGCGCCTCGGCGACCGGCAGCGACCGCTCGTCCGCGACGGCGACGGCCCGCATCGCGCCACCGTCGCGCAGCCGCAGGGTCAGCGCGCGCGTGTCGATCTCGTCGAGCGCGACGATCCCTCGCTCCGCAAGCCAGAGCGCCCACTGCTCGCCTCCGAGCCGCCGCATCAGCACGGCCCGCGCGTGCGGAGCCGACGACTCGAGCCGTCGCTCGTGGACGCCGTAGTTCCCGACCATCGGGGCGGTGAAGCAGACGAGCTGCTCCGCGTAGCTCGGGTCGGTGACGGTCTCTTGGTAGCCCGTCATCCCGGTCGTGAAGACCGCCTCGCCGAACGCATGGCCGGCCGCCGCGACAGAGCGCCCCTGGAAGACCGTGCCGTCCTCGAGCAGGAGGTAGCCGTTCATGCTGCGTGCACCACCGAGCCGGCGGCGACCGTCTTCACGACGGCGCCCGTCAGCCGCTCGCCGAGGAGCCAGGAGTTCACCGAGCGCGACCTGAAGCCGGCCTCGGTCACCGTCCAGTCCGCCTCGAGATCGAGCAGGACGAGGTTCGCGACCTCGCCGACCGCGATGCGCGGCACGGGCAGCCCGAGCGCCAGGGCAGGGCCTGCAGACAGGCGCTCGAGCACGATCTCGAGCGGCACCTCGTCGGTCAGCACGAGGTGCGTGTGGAGCGCCGCGAAGGCCGTCTCGAGCCCGGTCACGCCGAACGGTGCCTCCTCGAACGGCGCGTCCTTCTCGTGGCGGGCGTGCGGGGCATGGTCGGTCGCGATGCAGTCGATCGTGCCGTCGAGGAGCCCCTCGACGAGGGCGCAACGGTCGTCCTCTTCACGGAGCGGCGGGTTCATCTTCGCATTGGGGTCGAGCGAGCGGACGCGCTCGTCGGTCGCACAGAGATGATGCGGGCTCGCCTCGGCGCTGACCCGCGTGCCGGTCGCCCTCGCGCGGCGCACCGCCTCCACCGACGCGCGCGCCGAAAGGTGCTGGAGGTGGATCGGCCGGGACTCGTACGCCGCGAGCGCAAGGTCTCGCTCGACCATCACGCTCTCGGCGATCGACGGCCAGCCGGCGAGCCCGAGACGGGCGGAGACGGCGCCCTCGTGCATGTGGCCGCCGTGGGAGAGGGTCGGCTCCTCGCAGTGGAGCGCGAGCGGCCGGTCGGCGACCGCGCTGTAGGCGAGCGCCAGGCGAAGCAGGCCGGCCGAGACGACCGGGCGCCCGTCGTCGGTGAAGGCGAGCGCGCCTGCCGCGGCGAGCTCGGCCATCTCGGTGAGCTCCTCGCCGCGCTGTCCCTTCGAGATCGCGGCCGTGAACCCGGTCGGGACGACGGCCTCCTCGCGTGCCTGTTCGACGAGGGCCGCGAGCACCGAGGCCGTGTCGACGACGGGCTCGGTGTTCGGCATCGCGACGATCGCGCAGTATCCGCCCGCGGCGGCCGCCTCGGTGCCTGACCCGATCGTCTCCTCGTCCTCCCGCCCCGGCGTGCGCAGGTGGACGTGCGGGTCGACGAACGCGGGCGCGACGACGAGCGAGCTCGGGGCCGACGCGGAAGGCTCGACGGCCGTGATCACGCCGTCCTCGACGGTCACAACCCCCGGCAGATCGATGCGGCCGACCGGGTCGAGGATCCGCGCGCGGATCGTGAGCGAGTCGCGCCGACCGTTGCGCCAGGCGAGCACGGTCATGCCACCTCGAGCACGGGCTCGGCGACATGGAGCCGCGGAGCGGTCAGCAGGTCGTAGAGGACGGCCATCCGCACAACCAGGCCGGAACGCACCTGCGTCGTGATCAGCGACGCGCCGGAGTCGGCCACGCGCGGGTCGATCTCGACGCCGCGGTTGATCGGCCCCGGGTGCATGACGACCTGGCCGTCGCGGACGCGCTCCGGCGTGATCCCGTAGAGTGAGGTGTACTCGCGGAGCGACGGGACGAAGGCGGCGTCCATCCGCTCCTGCTGCATCCGGAGCACGTAGACCACGTCGGCTTCGGCGATCTCTCCGATCTTGTGCGCGACACCGCAGCCGAGCGTCTCGACGCCGCGCGGCACGAGCGTGGGCGGGCCGACGACGAACGGTCTCGCCCCGACGAGGCAAAGCCCCTCGATGAGCGAGCGCGCGACGCGCGAGTGGAGGACGTCGCCGACGATCGCGACGCTCACGTCCTCGAGCCGCCCCAGGGCCTCGCGGATCGTGAACAGGTCGAGGAGCGCCTGGGTCGGATGCTGGTGCTTCCCGTCCCCCGCGTTGACGACGAGTGCGTCGGCCGCGTCCGCGACGAGGTGTGGCGCGCCGATGTGCGGGTGGCGGATGACGATCACGTCCGGGTCGTATGCGGCGAGCGTCTCAGCGGTGTCTCGCAGCGACTCGCCCTTGTCGACCGAGGAGCCGCTCGCGCGAAGCGTCATCGTGTCGGCCGAGAGCCGTTTCGCGGCGAGCTCGAAGCTCGAGAGCGTGCGCGTCGACGACTCGTAAAAGAGGTTGACGACGAGCCGGCCGCGAAGCGTCGGCAGCTTCTTGACCTCCCGGTCGAGCGTCCGGGCCAGGGCCCTCGCCGTGTCGAGGATCCGGTACGCGTCGTCGCGGCTCAGGTCGTCGACGTCCAGCAGGTGGCGGCGCGGCCTCTGGCTGCTCACGGTTCGACCTCCGCCGCCGGCTCGAGCAGGACCCGGTCGCGTCCATCGACCTCCTCGAGCTCGACGCGCACGCGCTCACCGCCCGCCGTCGGCAGGTTCTTCCCCACGTAGTCGGGACGGATCGGGAGCTCGCGGTGACCGCGGTCGACGAGCACGGCGAGCTGGACGCGATCCGGGCGGCCGTAGTCGAGGAGCGCCTCGATCGCGGCGCGGATCGTGCGGCCGGTGTAGAGAACGTCGTCGACGAGGACGCACGTGCGGCCCTCGAGCGGGAAGTCGAGCTCTGTGCCACGCACGATCGGTTGCGCATGGCGTGGCGCGGCCCTCCCCCACACGACGACATCGTCTCGGTGGAACGAGATGTCGACGCTGCCGAGCGCGGGCGCGACGCCGCTGCGCTCCTCGATGAGCGCGTGGAGGCGCCGCGAAAGCGGGACTCCGCGCGTCTGGATGCCGACCAGCGCGAGCCGCGAGATGTCGTCCGTCCGCTCGATCAGCTCGTGGGCGAGACGGGCGAGCGTCCGCCCGAGGGCCTCGTCGTCCAGGATCTCACGCGCTGCGCCGCGCGTCGGTGACTCGCTCTCCATGCGTCTCCTTCCCGGCCTCACTGGACCGGCTTAAAGGGGTCGGGCGCGAGTGTAGACGCGCTGCCGGAGCGCGGTCGAACCCATCGTGACGTTGCCCGTGTGAACAACGTGCCAGGCACGAAGCCACGTCCACTCGGGCCGCGCCTGCAGGGGACAGCAAGCGAAAGGTTGAAGCGCGCTCGTTGCGGGATTCGCCGCACGACAGGCTGTGGAAAACGTGCCAGGCACGAAGACACTTCTCGAGCGGCCATGTCCGGTCGAGCGCTCTTCACACGCTGCTCACGGCGGCACGGAAGGATGCGTGGGTGCTCGGCTCGGAGACGGAAAGGACGTCGCGCGACGCGTGGGCTGCGCGGCTGCCGTGGCTCGCCGTCGCGGGCCTCGTGCTCGTCTCGACGGTCGTGCGGTTCGCGGTCGCGCAGTCTTTCACGACCCCCTGGATCGCTCCCGACGAGATGGTCTACGGGATGATCGGCGAGAGCCTCTGGTCGAGCGGCACGCTCGGCCTGCGGGAGCTGCCCTCTCCGTACTACAGCGTGCTGACACCGGCGCTCGTCGGCGCCCCGCTCGCCTGGCTCGAGCTCACGGAGGGCATCCAGTGGGCGCGTCTTCTCCAGTCGCTCGCGATGGCGCTCGTCGCGGTGCCCGTCTTCCTCTGGACGCGGCGAATCGCCTCGACGGGCTGGTCGCTTGCCGCGGCGACCATCGTGCTCCTCGCGCCGGCGTTCCACTACACGGGCTTCCTGATGACAGAGCCGCTGACGTTGACCGTCGTCACTGTCTCGCTGCTCGCGATGGCCCGAGCCCTCGAAGCTCCGTCGACTTGGCGCTACGGCGTTCTTGCCGGTTGGGCAACCGCAGCGGCCGCCGTCCGGCTGCAGGCACTCGTGCTCCTCCCCGCCTTCCTGCTCGCCGCGCTGCTCGACGCCACCGCTGCTCGCGACCGGGCACGCCTTCGCCCGCTCGTCCTGCTCGGAGCGATCGCCGTCGGCGTCACCGCCGCCGTCGTTGCCGTGGTAGCGCTCGCAGGGGGCGAGTTGTCGTCGCGGCGCCTTCTCGGTGCCTACACGCCGATCGGCGAGGGAGCGCCCGTCGAGTCGGGCACGGATGCGGTCGCCTGGCACACCTTCGACGTGGCCCTTCTCGGGCTCGGCGTCTCCGCGTTGGCCTTTGCCGCCCTCGCCGCGACGGTGTTCGGGCGCCGCGATCGCGATCCGGCTCTGCGGGCCTTCGTCTGCGTCGCGGTCGGCTACGGAGCGCTGCTCGTGCTTCAGGTCGGGCTCTTCTCGGCCGCCTACGTCGGGCACGTCGCAGAGCGGTACCTGATCACCGTCATGCCGCTCCTCGCGATCGGCCTCGCCGCCTGGATCTCGCGCGGCGCACCACGTCCCTGGGTACCCCTCGCGGCCGTCTGGGCCCTGGTCGTGCTCGGCGCCGCGACGATTCCGATCGACGAGCTCGCAGCCGCGGACACTCTCGTCAACGCGCCCACCTCGGCCGTGCTTGCGCGCCTTGGCTCCGACGACCGAGCACGGCTCGCCCTCGTAGCCGCGGCGGTGCTTGCCGGCGCCCTCGTGGCTCTTCTGCCACGTCGACGCGCCTGGGTCGCGGCAGTCGCCGTCGGCGTCGGTCTCGCGCTGCTCTCGCTCGACTCCGCGGCGAGGATCGAGCGCGCGTCCGCCCTCGAGCAGGGCGCCGCCGTCGGCTCGTCGGACGCGCGCTGGCTCGACGCGGCCGCGGTCGGCAAAGCGACGTTGCTCGTGACCGGCGATCGGCTCTGGACCGCGACTGCGCGGACGATCTTCTGGAATCGCGACATCGTCGAGGTGGCGCGGGTCGACCCTGCGACCGTCCCCTTCCCGCCGGTGACACGGTCGTACGGGGTCGACGGAGATGGCACGCTGCGGCGGGCAACCGGCGAGTTGCGCCGTCGCCTGGTTGTTGCGCCCACGACCGTCACGCTCGCGGGTGAGAAGGTCGCCGAACGGCCCGCCGGTGACAGTCAGTCACCGGGGCTCGCCGCGTGGAGGCTCGACGGCCCGGTCGCGATCCGCTGGCGTACGGCCGGGTTCCTGCCGAACGGCGACTTCTCGGGAATCGTCAGTGTCACCGTCTACGCCTGCACGTCGGGCACGCTCGACATCACGATTCTCGGCAAGACCGGCGACCCGGTCCAGGCTCGGGTCGACGGGATCGCGGTCGCGAGTCTCGACACCCCGAACGGTCAGGCCGTGACCCACCGGGTGCCGGCTCCGCCCTATGCCGATGGCACCCGAGCGTGCGGCTTCGAGCTGGAGACGGCCGGCTACGCGGGTTCGACGACGATCGTCTTCACGCCCTCCTGAGGGTCAGGAGACCTGCGGGGCCGGGTCGCCGCGGCCGCGGCGACCGCCCCGCTCGACGAGCTCCGGCGGGCCGCGCTCGGGGAGCGGCACCGCGATCACGTCGAAGTCGCGCGGCACGACCGTTTGCGGGAAGAGCTCGCGTGCCTCGGCGGCGACTTGCGAGCCGGCGTAGCGCGACGAGACGTGCGTGAGGGCGAGGAGCCCCACGCCGGCCTCGCGAGCGACGAGCGCCGCCTCGCCGGCCGTCGAGTGATCCGTCTCGTTCGCCCTGACCCGCTCCTCGGCGAGAAACGTCGCCTCGTGCACCAGGACGTCGGCCCCCGAGGCGGCCTCGACAACGGTCGCGGCCGGGGCGGTGTCGCCGGTGAGCGCAACTGTCCGCCCGCGCCGCGGCGGCCCGACGACCTCCTCGGCCCTGATCTCTCGGCCGTCCGCGAGCGTCACGGCCTCCCCACGCTGCAGCTGCCCCCGGGCAGGCCCGTCCGGCACGCCGAGCTCGTCGGCGACGCTGGCCTCGAACCGGCCTGGACGACCGTCCTCGTGCAACGCGTAGCCGATCGCGCCAACGCCGTGCGCGACCGCGAACGGCCGGAGCTGGTACCCGTCGCGCTCTAGGACGTCGCCCGGTGCGAGCTCGACGACCCGCAGCGGATAGGTCAACCGGCCGATGACGGCGCGCAGTGCATCGAGCAGCGCACGTGTCCCGCGCGGGCCGTGCACGGTGATCCCGATCTCGCGCCCACGCAGCGCGAATGTCTTGAGCATGCCCGGCAGCCCGAGAACGTGATCGGCGTGCAGGTGCGTGAGAAAGACGTCCTCGAGGTCGCCCAGCCCCGCGTTCGAGCGGAGGAGCTGCCGCTGGGTTCCCTCACCGCAGTCGACGAGCAGGCGGTCACCACCACGTCGGACAAGCGTCGCGGAGGTCCCGCGGGCGGCGGTCGGCGCGGAGCCCGCCGTGCCGAGGAAGAGAAGGTCGAGATCCACGCCGCGGCGATGCTAGTGCCTTTCCTGAGGCCAGTCCCCTAACCGCTCCCCGGAAGCCAGCCAGGTCGGTACTTGACCCACTTCGACCTGGGAAGCCGCGCGCGGATCTTCTTGTATGCGTCAGCCGATGTGGTCGTCCGCCGCGAGACACTCGCCCCATACCTCGCCGCCGCCTTGCAGACGGGGTAGACGATTCCTCCACCGACGCTCCGTCCGCGGGCACCCACGGCCAGCACGACCGCGGACTGGCCAGGGGCCGCGACGATGATGTGTCCCGTCTTCGGGGCGCAGTGGAAGAGGTCCCATGTCGTGAGGATTCGCTTCTTGCCCTCGACGATCAGCGTGCACTCGCCGTCGAGGACGAGAAACGCTTCCTGCGCGTTCTCTCGGTGATACATCCCCATCGTCTCGCCTGGCTCCAAGACGCTGATGTTGATTCCGAAGTGAGGGAATCGCCGTTTACCCTCGAACGTGCAGTACGAGCCGAGCCGGCCTTCGTCGCCCCAACGCGACTCGCGAGCGTTCACGACGAACCACCCCTCGCCGTCGGTGACGAGCCCGTTCCTGCTCTCGCGAAGAGGCGCCTCGGGTACCACGTCTACGGCCGCCGTCTCGTCAGCTCGGAAAGGCGAGATCGGTGTAGACCATCTCGCCCGTGAAGAGGCGGGCCTCGGGATCCCAAGGAAAGAAGATCGCATTCCGCCAAGTCAGCTTCTCGCCCGTCGGCTCGTGCTCGAGCCAGCGGCCCTCGTGGGTCGCGCTGACGATCGCTTCCTCGCAGACGCCCTGCGGGCCGATCACGATGTAGTCGAGCTCGAAGTGGATGTCAGGAAAGGCAGTCAGCAGCTCGGTGTAGAAGCGTGCGGCGCCGTCGTGGCCCTCCCAGCGGGCTCCCGTCCCGGCGACCGAGTAGACGCAGTCTTCCGTGAGCGTCGAGAGGAGACCCGCGATGTCACGGTTGTCCTCGGCTTTGGAATGGGTCTTCCAGAGCTCGCGGATCTCCTCGTGCTCGTCCGGGCTCGAGGGGCGTCGCAGGAGCTCGAGGATGCGTTCGCTCGCCATCGTTCAGATGCCTCCACCGTTGTCGGGGTACGGTCGCGTCGCGGCGAGATATAGCTGTGGTCGGGGTTCGGCGCCACGATCCGGGAGCCGAAGGCGCGTGAAGCGAGAGGTACCTTGCCCTACACCCCTACGACGGGAGGCGGAGCATCTGACCCGGCACGATCGTCGGCGAGTCGAGATCGTTCCGCTGGCGTAGCTCCCAGACACCCTCACGCGGGTCGCCCGGGAAGGTCTGCACGGCGATCGACCAGAGCGTGTCGCCCGGCTGGACGCGGTAGTGGCGTTCCGGGCCACCGGCGCCGGTCTCGCTGGCCAGGAGCGCCCAGAGCAACACGGCCGCGAGGGCGACGAGCGCGAGCCGACCGAGGGAGAGCGAACCGAACATCTGTTCCCATGATGTCAGAACATATGTTCGGTGTCAAGGCACTCGCGAAGCGTCGCACCCCGTAGTACGACGACTCAGCGGAGACGAATGACCGTGGTCGTCGACCGGTCGGCGTTCGTCTCGGCGGCGAGGCGCACCGCGAGGGTCTGGACGCCCGGGATCCTCGCCAGGCGAAGGGTCGTCCGCCGACGTGGTCGGACAGTCCCCTCAATGCACGCCGTCGGGCTCGCCCCGCGGGAGGCGAGCAGACGCCGGGCGCTCGTGAGCGTCTGCATACCCGAGAGGATGCACGCGCGCGCCGTCGCGCCCTCTGCGGCCCGCAGCTCGATCGCGAGGCCGCTGACGCCGGAGATCACGCGCGGGGGCTTTGCGCCGACAACGGAGCGCGCCGGGCGCCAGGCGGCGATCGTGCTCGTGCAGACGGGGTTTGCGATCGCGGTGCGCACGACCTCCGCGGAGGCACGCAGCGTCCCGTCAGCCCGCTGGAGGCCTGCCTGGAACCCGGTCCGCAGCCCGTCGTCGCGGAAGCCGAACAGATTCACCTGCGCCACGTCCGGGTCGCAGAGCGCGCGCCGGACGAGATCGCCGTAGATGCGCGCCTGCTTTGCCTCGGTCGTGACGCGAACGTTCTCGAAGCCGGAGTATCCCACGCCCCCGCTGGTGCCAACCTGCCACCCCACCTCGTCGAGGTAGAGCAAAAGCCCTTGCCGCGTGGTCGGCTGACCCGTTCCCGCGAACGCATCCCAGAGTGCCTGCTTGACCCGCGCGAGGTTGACGAAGCCCGCGTTCGGCCACAGGTAGCCGCGCGTGAGCGGGTCGGTCGCGACATTCGGATACGGGTGGAAGCTGAAGCCGTCCATCAGCGGCTTGGTGCGCCCGCTCGCGCGGTACCAGCGGCCGAGCGCGGCCAGGAAGCGGATCGGGGAGGTCGACACGTTGCTCTTCGCGCGAGGGCGGTCGTTCCCGCGCGGTGAGAGGCCGACGCCGACCACGGTCAGCTCGGGGTCGACCTCCTCGAGCGCGTCGTAGCCCGCGGCGAGGAACGGCCCGAACGCGCGGGCCGAGCGCTGCACCGAGCGGACGAACTGCGGCCGCCAGAACGCCGGCTGGTTCGGCTCGTTCCCGACCACGAACTGGCGCACCTCCGGATAGGCACGTGCGAGCTCGGCGAGCCAGTCGCCGAACGCGGCCGGTCGCGCCATCCCTGACTGGATCTCTCGCGGCGGATACGGATACGTCGCGAAGACGACCTCGAGGCCGGCACGCCGTGCCGCCGCCACGGTGAGGTCGAGCACCGGCCGGTCGGCGAGCGCCAGCGGGTCGCCCGGCAGCCAGCGGACCGTGAGCACGGCCTGGCGCAGGCCGAGGGCCGCCATCTCCTCGTAGAAGGCTGTCCCAGCATCCGGCTGGAACTTGCCGGTGTCGTCGTTCGCCCCGAACGAGGTCTCCGCGAGCGCCGCGGGACTCGCGACGAGCGCGCACGCGCACGCGATCGCGAGTGCGACCGCATGCAGCATCGATCTCCCGTTCGTCGTCTCCATGCGCCGCCCCCCGTTCGGTGTCTTTGCCCGACGTCCTGCCGGAACGGGCGGCGATGGTAGCGAATCAGGCCGACGCAGAGGCCAGAACGGCCTCGAGGAGCGGCTCTGCACTCGTGCGAACGGGGTCGCAGGCCGGCAGCCCGGTCGCGGCGTTCGCTCCGGTGATCGCCTGCTCCGCCTCCCCCTCACCGAGCCCGGCGGTGTTCACTGCGACGGCGACGACAGTCGCGCGTCGGCGGGGGAGCGAGGCGCGTTCGTAGAGCTCCACGAGCTCGGCTAGCGGCGGGATCGGGTGCCCGGGCGAGCCGTCGATCTCGGTCGCGCCCGCCCGGTGACAGAGGACGAGCGCGTGCGGCGCTGACCCGTGGAAGAGCCCCAACGTGACGCCCGAGTACGCGGGGTGCACGAGCGACCCCTGGCCTTCGACGAGAAGCAGCTCTCCACCGCGCGTGCGCCCCTCGACGACGAGCTGCTCCGCGGCGCCGGCGATGAAGTCGGCGACGACGGCGTCGACGGCGATGCCCCAGCCGGCGATCGCGATCCCGGTCTGGCCCGTCGGGACGAACACCGAGGCGAGCCCCCGTGCCTTTGCCGTGCGGTCGAGCTCGAGCGAGACCGTCATCTTTCCGATCGCGCAGTCCGAGCCGACGGTCAGCACGATTTGCGCGTCGACTTCGAGATTGGCGCCGGTCGGGCAGTCGAGGCCGTCGGGAGGCCGCCTCAGATCGCGAAGCTCCACACCGGCGTCGTCGGCCAGCGAGCGAAGCTCAAAATCGTCGGCGATCAGCTCGTGGAGCCCGTTCTCGACCGAGAGCCCGCTTTGTATCGATGCGCGAAGGAGCTCCCGCCACGCGGGTGGAAAGCGGCCGCCCTGCGTCGCGACCCCGACGAGCGCCACCTTCGGCTCGTAAACGAGCCCCGCATCGACGTCGGCCACGATCGGCACGCCCGACTCGCTCTCGCCTGCGCGCTCCGAGTCGACGATCGCGACGACGTCCTCCCGCCGATACCGCAGCACGCCGCGCATCGTCTTGCCGTGGTGCGTGTCGGCGGAGAAGCCCTCGGCGAGGATCAGCGTTCGCTCACCCGCAGCCAAGCCCCACCTCCGCCGAGGAGACCTGGATGCCGTCCGAGAAGCGCGGGCCGGGCAGGGGATCGTCAGCGAGGAGCAGGTTCCCGTCGAGATCGACGTGGTCGCAAAGCGGCGCCACGACGCACCCCGCGGCGATCCCGAGACCCGACTCGACCATGCACCCGAGCATCACGTCCATTCCGAGAGCACGCGCCGCGTGCGCCATCCGGATCGCCTCGCGGATTCCGCCCGACTTCGCGAGCTTGATGGTGATGCCGTGCGCAACCTCGCGGCACGCCGCGACGTCGACGAGCGTGTGGCAGTCCTCGTCGACGTAGATTGGAAGTGGCGAGCGCCGACGCAGCTCGGCGCCTCCCGCATCGCCCTCGCGAAGCGGCTGCTCGACGTACTCAACCGCGAGCGCGGCGAGCTCGCCGCAGGCGTCGAGTGCCTCGTCGAGCGTCCACCACTCGTTGACGTCGACCTGGAGCGGGAGCTTGGTCACGCCGCGCACCGCGCGCACCCGCTCGACGTCGAGACCGTCTCCGCCGCCGAGCTTGAGCTTCAGCCGGCGGAACCGTGGGGCGGCAGCCTCCGCGCGCCGCGCCATGTCGTCCGGGTCGCCGAGCCACACGGTCCAGGACGTCGGCGGACCGATCTGCGGCAGACCGAGCAGCCGCCAGACCGGGGTACCGACGAGCTTCCCCTGGAGGTCGTGGAGGGCCGCGTCGAGCGCGGACTTCGCGGACTGCTCGCCGTCGAGCGCCGCGAGCCGGTCGCCGATCTCTTCGAGCGCCCACGGGTCGTCGCCGACGAGGTGGCCCTGCTGCTCGACGAACGCGAGCGCAGACGCGGCTGTCTCGCCGTATCGCTCGATCGGTGCCGCCTCCCCACGCCCGACCGACCCCTCGTGAGCGATCGTCACATGCACGACGTCGGCCCAGTCGCTCGATTCCCGGCTGATCGTGAACGTCTCCGCCAGCTCGAGCCGGACGATCTCCGCGCGCACCTCCATCAGGGCGAGCCTACTGCGAGAGCTGAAGTATCAGACGCTCGACGTGAGCCAGTGCGGCTGACCCCCTATCTGGAGAGCTCAGGCACGACCCATCGACCAGACGAAGATGACGTCCGGCGCGTTGGAGAAGCACCGTGTCGCGCCCTTGCCGTCATAGCGCGCCGGGTCGAGATCCGAGGCCCGTCGAACGAGCGTGAACTCGAAGTTTCCGTATGCGACGCCGTTCGGACCGTTGAACCGAAACCGGGTGACCTCGAGCCCCTCGCCACGACGATGCCGGGCGACGAAGTACGTCACGAGGGAGCGCCTGTGCGTCGCGCGAGCCCGAAGGCGTTCGCCGGTTCCGTGGGTCGAGTACCACTCGAAGCCGCGCTCCTGCTGGAAGACGGCGCCGAGCCGAGGGAGGTCGCCGCGGATGAACGACGTGACGAACCGTTGCACCAGCCCGCGCACCTCGACCGCGGCGCACGCCTTGTGGATCGGCTCGTCGATCGTGGACGAACGGCCCGACGATCCCGCAGCAGTCGAAGACGCGAGCAGCACCGAGATCGCGCCAAGGGAGAGACACGTGAGCGCACGCGTCATGCCGTCCGTACACCGCTGCTGCGTCGAAGGTTCCTCGAGGTGTCACTACACTTCGCGTCCCTGCGCCCGTAGCTCAGGGGATAGAGCGCGCGCCTCCGGAGCGCGAGGTCGAAGGTTCAAATCCTTCCGGGCGCATCCCGACAAGTCACTCGGAGACACGCTCCTCGAGCCGTGCGATCCGCTCGCCGTGGTCGCGCAGGACGCTCGTCTCGATCCGATCCAGTCGCAGCTCGATGCGATCGAGGCGCAGCTCGATGCGATCGA